>Ga0210394_10003563_pt1 | contig 19302 bp, 18 predicted proteins | sample IncBWC12MmetaG_FD_160121 | JGI IMG/M metagenome (GOLD analysis project Ga0210394, IMG submission 160121) | Forest soil microbial communities from Barre Woods Harvard Forest LTER site, Petersham, Massachusetts, United States - Inc-BW-C-12-M | ecosystem: Environmental > Terrestrial > Soil >...
GATTCCATCAATCACATCCGCATCTGGCTTCTCGATTCGCTCCAAAAACTGCCGCGCGTAGGCCGACAGCGATTCCACGTAGCGGCGCTGTCCCTCGGCATAGATCGTGTCGAAAGCGAGGGATGACTTCCCTGACCCCGAAACTCCGGTCACAACCGTCAACGAGTTGTGCGGAATCTCAAAATCTATGTTCTTGAGGTTATGAACCCGCGCACCGCGAACAACAATAGTTTCCGTCGACATTGGTAAGAACACACCCGTAAATAGACCGCACCGCTCCGGACCAACTTGCCTAAGGCATTTTCCGCGCTCGAGGGCCTCTAGCGGCGCCGGAGAGGATACTGAATCCTTGTATTATAAAGCAGTGCTCAGCGGGACGCAGAACAGTAACCCGGCTTGGACGCTGACTTTGGCGGCGAAAAAAGGTTAATATCGTGCATCCACCCCCAGTATTTCGCTGAAGCACGCTAAAGATGGTTTTGACTCTCGCCAACGCGCTCAAATTGTTTACTTCGCGAAGCGGATTAGGGACGATCTTCATTGGCCTGCAATCGTTGCTGTTCTTCATATTTCAGTTTTCCGACCAGGTTTCCAGCAAAAAAGACAACGTCTACAACATCCTTTGGGTGCTGGTTTTTGGCTTTGCTACCTTGAACATTCTTGGCCTGGTGGCTCGCCGCTTTGAGCCCCGGCGCAGCAACCTCAATTTTGGGGAGATCCTGGCCATCACCGTAACTGTAGTTTCGGTAATTCTATTGGGTTGGGAGATGCTTTCGCTTTTGCATATTTTCCCCATCAGAATCCAGCCTCGTTGAGTTTCTCAATCAAGAAAAGCCTATTTGCGCTATCATTTCTGCATGGCGGATAACTCGTCAGCTTTCGATGTAACCTGTCCCTGCTGCAGTGCCCTGCTGAAAATCGACCCTACGGCCAAGGGCATCATCGCCCATACTGCGGCGATTAAACCTAAAACGTTCAATGATTTCGAAGCAGCCGCGAAAGCAATGAAAGAACAGGATAGCCGCCGCGAATCTATCTTCCGCCAATCGGTGGAAGCTCAAAAACATGCCGGAGATCTTCTGGAAAAGAAATTTCAGGAGGCGGTCAAAAAAGCCAAAGAATCTCCGGACACCGGCAAACCCATTCGCGATTTCGATCTGGATTAAGCACCCCAACGGAATGGGAACGCGGATTCCCACCCAATGTAAATTTTTGTTATTTTTCGAGATTGAGCGAATTTTTGTGTGCTGAGTCCCGCAACGTCCAGCGTAAAATCAATCATGTCCGGCCTTCCCCTGCTACTCGGTCATCGCGGTAGCCGTGTCAACACTCCGGTCCCCGAAAACACTCCCCCATCTTTCGATCTCGCTCTCGAACATGGCTGCGACGGCTTTGAGTTCGACGTACGCTTAACCAGCAACGGACGTTCTGTGGTTTGTCATGACCCCGAGGTCGATGGCGTCGAAATCCGCCGAGCGGCAGCTGACCAATTGGTACATTTGCCGCTCCTCGATGACGTCCTGCGGTGCTACGCTCAACGGGCGTTTCTTGATATTGAACTCAAGGTTCGGAATCTGGAATCAAAGGTGCTTACTTCGTTGCGCGATCACAGAATGGAAGAAAACTATGTGGTCTCTTCTTTCATTCCCGAGGTCGTGATGGAACTGAAGACCCGCAGCGCCAGGATTCATGTTGGCATTATCTGTGACAATCCGGACCAATTGGCATATTGGCGGGAAAACAATGTCGAATACCTGATTCCTCATTACACCCTAGTCACGCGCGCTCTGGTTGAGGAAGCGCACAACGCCAGCAGCAAACTTTTGGCTTGGACGGTGAATGACGGCAAGGCAATGTTACTTCTCGCTAATTGGGGAGTTGATGGCATCATTTCTGACGACACCAAATTACTGGTACAGACTTTTGCCTGATCAATGCGGCGAGCGCGAACTATTGAGGTTACGCTTTTGCTTCGGCGATAGTCCACACCTGAGACACTTTCCGCAGAAAACCGTCTCGTTCCCGCTCGAATGCCTGTAACTCCAGGGCCAGGCGCGTCTCACTCCACGCCATGACGGCACCAATTCGCGTAGCCGCTTCGCGGCTGCATGATGATGACCAGCAGGCGCCCAGCGCCACCGGCACGCGGCGCAGCAACACATCCGCCAGCGTGCGGGCACACTCGTTGCCGAACGCATCCGCCGCTTCGGCCACGATGTGCCGGGTGTGCGGACAAAGCTGCGCGCGCATTTCCACGCTGCCGCGCGCCAGGTCAGCAACTGCCAGCGTGCGCTTTCCATACCATTCGGCGATGTCGCGCGCCGTGTCGGTAGTGATTCCACCTCTTTTGGCGACGTCGACCACCCACTGCTCCACATCCGCGTTGCTTTCCGAAGCAACGGTGAGGGTTGGCGTCGAAATATCCGCCCCGATCCTGGCCGCGCACTCGCGCGCTAAACTGCCCGCCGTAGTTAACTTTCCGCCAATAACCGAGATCATTTGCGCGGCGCCGTCTTCAGTATGGTCGTGGAAATAGTGTTTCCGAGTCACTTCGGAAGGGCTGTTCCGGGGCGAATATGGAAGCGGCCGCACACCGGCGAACGCGTAGTGTATGTCGTCTTGCGATGCTTGTACGACGGGAAACAAATGCCGCAAAGAGCGCAACAGATAGTCAATCTCCTCCGCCGACGGACGCACCGCGCCTGGATCGCTGCTATCCGCCACCTCGGTAGTTCCCACCAACACTTGCTCATTCCAGGGAATTACAAAAATCGGGCGCCCATCAATCGCCTCGGTGTAGACAGCCGCATCAGGCCCGCCGGCAAACTTTGGCAGCACAATGTGTGAGCCGCGCACTCCTCCGACCATGGGACTGTCAGTCTTAATATTCGAACTGTGGCAGATGCCGTCTGCCCAAGGCCCGGTCGCGTTGATAATCCAGGTGGCCTCGACGCGTTCTTCTTTTCCGCTCAACTGGTCCCGCAGCCGTGCGCCGATAGCGCGTCCATTGCGAATGTCGACCGCGAGCACTTGAGTATGGTTCCGCGCGGTAGCGCCGGCCGCAATCGTCTCCACCAGCCACTCCGCAACCAATCGTTCCGGAAACTCGCACTGCGCGTCGTCGAAGTTGAAAACCGAAAACCGTTTGCCCGCGTCCAGCAATCGTTCGAGTTGTTTCTCCTCTGCCTGGCTGTCGTTGCTCCGCAACCTCGCGCTTCCCATGTTTTGGTAAAGCCATAAGCCGGCGCGCACAGCCAGCGCGCTGCGGCGGCTGTCTCCATCCAACGCCAATAGAAACTTCAGAGGATGAACCAAGTGCGGATACCGCTGCAGCAACCATCGCCGCTCCCGCAGCGATTCGCGTACCTGACCAATGTCGCCGTGCTCAAGATAGCGTAAGCCTCCATGAATAATGCGCGTCGAACGACTGGTCGTGCCGGCGGCGAAATCGTGTTGCTCCACCAGCAGTGTGCGGCGTCCGGCACGCGCACACTCCCGCGCGATAGCGACGCCATTAATTCCGCCGCCAATTACCATCAAATCAAAACGCTTACTCTCCAGCGGAGGTCGCAACTTCATCTCCGAATTTAGATGCGCACACATGGAATCGCAGCTGAAACCCTCGACAACATCATCATCCTAGTGTCGCCCATCGAAACGCCCCGCACAAAGATAACGTTAGTTTCAATGTATGTTGGAACGATTAACCAAGGTCTGCCCCGGCGCTGCCTACGTAGCCCCGGACGCCTCGTCCGGGCGGCATGCACATCTCCGAGCTCGACTCCCCGCGGACGAGGGCGTCCGCGGCTACGTGTTTCTTGCGAAAGTTCACGCTGCATCATTGCCCGCTCCGACGCCGCTCATTTACAGTAATTGCTCCTCATGCCTACGACTGGAGATCGTTTCGAACGCGCGGTTTCTATCATGGCCCGCCTGCGCGCGCCCGGCGGGTGCCCGTGGGACCGCGAGCAGACATTCGATTCCATCAAGCCCTACACGCTCGAAGAGACCTACGAAGTTCTCGAAGCTATCGACAATCGCGACTGGAACGAATTGACCGGCGAACTCGGCGATCTGCTGCTGCAGGTTCTCTTCTATGCGCAGATGGCAAAAGAGCAAAATACGTTTTCGATTGACGAAGTGATCGACCGGCTTTGCCAAAAACTTGTCGATCGCCATCCGCATGTTTTCGGAGACGTGAAGGCCGAAACATCATCCGAAGTATTGCGTAACTGGGAAGCGCTAAAAGCCGAAGAGAAGAAGAAACAACTGGAAGCAGGCGGCGGAAAGTCGGCAAAGAGCGAGGGCAAGCCGGACTCCATCTTGGCGGGCGTATCCCCGGCAATGCCGGCATTGCTCGAAGCCCACAAACTAAGTTCGCGCGCGGCTCATGCCGGCTTTGATTGGCCTAATGTTCAAGGCCTTTTTGAAAAGTTGCACGAAGAAACCCAAGAACTGCAAGAACAGCTTCAGGACTTCCCTGCTCCGGGTCCTCAGCCTCAAGGCCGAGGCATGGCCGGAGCGGGCCGTCCGCAAATCAGCGACGACTTGCGGGAACGCCTGGAAGGTGAATTGGGCGACCTGTTCTTCGTGCTGGTAAACATCGCGCGCTATCTTTCGCTTGATTCCGAGTCGGCGTTAAAGAAAACCAACCGCAAATTCAAGCGTCGTTTTCAGTGGATGGAAGATCAGTTGCGAGCTGCGGGACGCACTCCTCAGCAGGCGCCGATGGACGAACTCGAATCCCTGTGGCAGCAGGCGAAGCAACAAGAAAAGGACAGCCGGTGAGCCGGGATTCGATCGTCATGCGCAAATGTCACCAACTCGATGAACTGCGAGCTTGCGTCGCACTGCAAAAAGAAGTCTGGAATTTTTCCGACGCTGACCTGGTGCCGTTGCGAATGTTCGTGGTAGCCGAGAAAGTCGGCGGCCAAGTGATCGCTGCCTTTGCGGAGAATGAAATGGTGGGCTTCGCGCTCTCCGTGCCTGGCTTTCGCTCCGGACACTCCTACCTGCATTCGCACATGCTGGCCGTCCGTCAGCAGTATCGGAATGCTGGTCTCGGCCGCCGCCTCAAATTGTTCCAACGCGAAGACGCGCTGGCCCGCGGCTTTGAGTTGATCGAATGGACTTTTGATCCGCTGGAAATCAAGAACGCGTATCTTAATATCGCAAAGTTGGGAGCCATCGCGCGCCGCTACACCGTAAATCAGTACGGACTTAGTTCTTCACCGCTGCAGGGTGGTCTGCCCACCGACCGCTTGGTCGCGGAATGGTGGCTGAAGTCGGAGCGCGTTGAAACTCTATTGCAGGCGGGAAAGCCCCCGCATATTGAAACATCCATCACGATTTCCGTACCCGCGCAGATTTACGCTTGGAAGGCGTCGCCCGAAACTCGCGCTCAATCGCTAAATGTACAAGAGCAAAATCGAGCCCAGTTTGTGAAAGCATTTGCCGAAGGATTAGCCGTTCTAGGCTACGAACGCGATCCTCAGGGCAACGGCAGGTTTTTGCTGGGCCGGTGGGAAGAAAAGTGGATATATCCCGCAGCCTAATTCGCAATAAACGGATTTCTAAACTATGCAAGTAGAAGCCATCACCCTTCGCGAAATTCAAATGCCGCTCGTCCACTTTTTCGAGACGAGCTTCAAGCGCACCTTCAGCCGCCGCATTCTTCTGTTGACGGTCCACTGCGACGGCATTAACGGCTGGGGAGAGTGCGTCGCGGGCGAAGACCCGTACTACAGCAGCGAGTGGACGGAAAGCGCGTGGGTCACAATCAAACACTATCTTATTCCGGCGGTGGCGGGACGACATCTGGCGACAGCGCGGGAAAGCGTAGCGCTAATGGCAAAGGTGCGCGGCCACAATATGGCCAAAGCATCCCTCGAAAACGCACTGTGGGACGCGGAGGCGCAACAGAAGCAAATGCCTCTGTGGAAGCTGCTCGGCGGCACTCTGCACGAAATTTCCTGCGGCGTTTCTATTGGCATTCAGGATTCTATCGAGCAATTGCTGGAGAAGATTCAGACCGAACTTGCCGCTGGATATCGACGCATCAAGGTGAAAGTGAAGCCAGGATGGGATGTGAATGTCTTAGAACGCATCCGCTCCCGCTGGCCTGAAATCCTGCTGAGCTGCGACGCTAACTCTGCTTACACTCTGGATGAACTCGAACACCTGCGAAAGTTCGATCAGTTCAATTTATTGATGATTGAGCAGCCGTTGTGGCACGACGACATTTACTACCACTCGCGCCTGCAACAGGAATTGCGGACTGCGCTTTGTCTCGACGAATCCATCCATCATGCGCGGGACGCGGCCGAGGCGCTGGATCTGAGCGCTTGCCGCATTATCAATATCAAGGTCGGCCGCGTCGGCGGGTTTTCCGAGGCGATGAAGGTCCATAACGTCTGCGCATCCCGCAACATCCCAGTGTGGTGTGGGGGCATGCTCGAGTCAGGAGTAGGGCGCGCTCATAACATCGCACTCTCCACGCTTCCCAACTTTCGCTTGCCCGGCGATGTTTCCGCCTCCAAACGTTACTGGAAAGAAGACATCGTCGAGCCCGAAGTAGAAGTAACTCCGCAGGGCACGATTTTAATTCGCGATGAACCCGGCACTGGCTATAAAGTGCGAGAGGATTTGATTGAGAAGTTGACCGTACGCAAGCAAACGATCCGCGCGGCGCAATAGTACGAATTATTCCGGATTATGATTCTGCGCAGTGATCGGCAGCTCGGCCTTCTGCTTCTTCAGCAGTTCCACACCTTCGGCGAAAGTCAAATTCGAAGGAGCAGGACGAAAATTTGTGCAGACTTCGTCCGACTTGATGTTGATGCTCTTGAACAACAGTGCTTTGCCGGTAAAGCTAAGGCTCATGCGAGTAAGTTCCCATTCGCCGTTAGTCACGTCCGCCTGCTCAACCAGAAAATGTCCACCGCGATCCAAGTGACCCAGAATTCCCCAACCGAAGCCTACCTCTTTACCTAAAGTTCCATCGATCTTGGCAATGCGATGCTGATCAGCATCAATCAGCAGATAACCTTCCAAGCCGGTGAGTATCTGCTCCACATGGCTGGGCGGGCTGTAATTGGGATTAGGGCGAAACTTCAGCCGAACCAATTGATCCCCAGGCTTACCGGCTTCCTGCGTTCCCGCGACCGTCCCGTCTGGTTCGTAGAGGAAAGCGTCGGGCAACGCTCGCATGATTCGCGCAGTTCGCTCATCATCTTCTTTGTCAGACCGCTGCCGTTTCTTAAGCTCTTCCGGATTCTTTGCCAGTTCCGATAAGCGCGTCTCTTCGGCCTGGCGCTGTTGGGGGGTCAGCGGTTTCCCATCAATTAAAATCATCATCCCCGCAGTTCCTTCGCGGGTTTCCACGACCAGCTTGGTCTGCGAACCATGCTGCGTTTGCTTGCGATTTAGGTACATCGATTTCGAGTTGCCGCTGCCCGGTCCAATTTCATTCGTTACCGTGCGCCGGACCAATTCGACCGGAGATTCAGAGGGCTGATCGGTAGCGAAAGCAGCGGTCGCGCCGAGCGTCGCCAGCACTGTCAAAGCTTGTGCGAGTTTGACTTTGAAGCTGATTCGCATCATCCCCTAGTTTAGACGATATTTAGCTCAGACCCGTTGTATCAAGCAGCGTTTTCACTCTGAGAATCGCGGAACGGTTCGCCGCGCGCTCCGAAAACTCACTGAAAACAAGGCCCTGCCGTCTTCGGCAGGGCCATTACAGAAGCCACGAATTAATAGAACCTACTTTCCTTTGTAAGTTCGGGGCGAACCCACTCCCGCGCAAACGTCCCAGCCGACTTTGCAGTGCGAATCGCCCTGCGTTATGTCGTAGAAATCAGCCTTGTACTCCTTCTTGATTGTGTACTCTTTGTAAATTACCGTTAGCTCGTCCTTGCTCGACTTCATCTTTCCAGCAGCGGCATTCACGATTCCAGCAAAAGTTGGAGAAGACCAACTGGTGCCCCCTACGGCGCCCCACCCACCCTGACTGGTTATGTAGATTGGTGCGCAGCAGAAATCCGACGCAACATCTGGATATCCACGCTTGCTTCCGACGATTTTCTTTATCACATCTTGGTAGCTTGGTCTGGGCTCATAGGGGCTGATATCGCCTCCGCCTCCGCCGGTCGCGTACCATTCGCTTGTGAAATCCCCATTCGAATCCCGGTTGAACACCGTTCCTCCGACAGACACAACATTCGGAGAGGCTGTGGGATAGCTGCTCTGTCCTATACCCCCGTCACCACTCGACGCGAAGTAGACAACTCCCGGCTCAGTGAAAAGTTTGTCGTATTTCAAATCGTAGGCGGCCTCGGCATCAGCCCAACTCATGCTGATCACGCCGCCACCATTCTTGGCCACCAATTTACTTGCCACATTCACCGCATACCAGTAGGGATCTGTGTTGCAACTACCGGACATGCACAGTTTGGACTCCACCAGGAAAAGCTTGGCCTTGGGTGCCATGGCATGCGCCCACTCGATATCTAACGCCTCTTCGACGTCCCAACCCTGATAAACCGGAGGCTTGTGGCCGTCGGCATAAACCACCTGGAAGTCCGCATCTGGGATACCGAAATAGCTTGAAAAGGTGTGCAGGTCTGCCTTTGCAGTCGGATAATCTCCCGCATCGATGATGGCGATGGCTCCCCATCCGCCGGTTGGAATCGTAGTGCTGGTGGCGATCGGGCAACCTTTTGGTCCCTTCACCAATTGGTAGACGCAAGCCAGCGATCCCGGCGTTTCAGTGCCCGGAGGGGGTCCGCCCGTGAGGTTGGGCACTTCTGGCACCGCAACAAAGTAATTGGTGTGAATGCGTCCGGGACGCGAAATGCTGGATTCCGGAACGACGATGCTAAATCCGCTAATCTTCGCTCGGTCAGCCGCATGCACGCGGCCGGGCAACAGAAACGCGCCCAACGACAATGCAACGCCTGCAATCACTAAAAACACGATAGAACGTTTCATGCATCACTCTTTCTTTGAACTGGCTTTGAACTGGCACTTTTGTTCTGAATTTCAAACCGCACGGCATTGTACACCGGCTTGAGCCGCCAGCAGCAAGCGATTTCCCCTAATCTCAGAAAATAGATGAGCCTGGCCTTTGGCCAAACTATTTCTTCGGATCACACTTCGCAGTCCCCCCGGAATCGTCCAAATAGTTTAGAATCCCTTATTCCCACTTGTGCCCTGCAGTTCTGCGCCTAAATGGAGACAATAGTTATGGAAATGCCAAAAAGCGGCGAATTTGCACATATCGGTAAATCCGTCGTCATCAAGGGTGAGCTTTCCGGCAGCGAAGATCTATATATTGACGGTACGGTCGAAGGCTCAATCCAGTTGCAAGGCAACAATCTGGTGGTTGGCCCGAACGGTCATGTTCACGCCGATGTTAACGCCAAAGGCGTGGAGATCCAGGGTAAGCTCGAAGGCAACATTCATGCCACGGAATGCGCTGAGTTGCGCAAGTCAGCCGTCATTCTGGGCGATATTGTCACCCAACGTATTGCGATCGAAGAGGGCGCGTACTTTAAGGGCAAGGTGGATGTTCAGCGCGAACTCCCCAAACCAAATTCCGCGCCTGCAGCCAAAGCTGAACCGCGGGTCGAAGCAAGGACTGCGGTGGCAGGAGGTACTCAGGTAACCAAGCAATAGAACTTTTTTCCGGTTCAACTGTGGACGCCGCGATATATTTTAAATTGCGGAATTCTATTGAACCGGACGCCGGAAATTTGACATGGCATCCGTTACTCACAGCTTCATGAAACTATTTCGTGGATCATCTACCGTCGTCGGCCAGGGAGCTCGACCTATTTCCATGGCTCAGCGGCTCACTCGCCGCTCCAGCGGATTGGGCGCAATTTCGCAAACGCTGCAATCTGAGGAGCCGATTTGCGTTCTGGATATTGGTTCTACTTCGGCTGGCAATATCCGCTATTTGACCCAGCGTGGACACAAAATTTACAGCGAAGATTTGCTCGAAGCTTCTACCGATCCGGCGCTGATCACGAAAGACGAGCAGGGACTAACGATCCTCGATAGCAAGCGATTCCTGGCCAATAACCTTGCTTATCCCGCCGCTCAGTTCGACATCGTTCTGTGCTGGAATCTCGCCGATTACATGCATGAGAGCCTGGTCAAACCGGTGGTCGCCCGTCTCTGGTCGACCATTAAACCCGGGGGCATGCTGCTCGCATTTTTTCACACTCACGAAGCCGGCCCGGATGCTCCCTGCTATCGCTACCACATCGTGGACAACGACATTCTGGAAATGCAGCACGTGCAAGCCCGCAAAGATGTGCGTAAAGGTTCGAGCGGCGCGCTGCACACCTCGGTCGAGAAAAGTTTTCGCCTGCAGCGCGTCTTCAACAACCGTCACGTAGAAAACCTCTTCCGCGACTTCGGCTCGATCAAGTTCTTCCTCACCCGTGACAACATTCGCGAAGTTCTAGTCGTCCGCTAGGTCTCTTCTCTCAGTAGATTACTTTTTCGTGACCAGAGTCATCCTCCGTGGTTACCGGGGATTGGCCGACTCCCCCAATGAGCCATTGTTGAAACCGCGCCAGTAGCGCACTCTGGATACAGGCGAGAACAATTCTGAGAGCTGCTGGGGGGAACGGAAAATGACTGAGTTTTTACGCAAAGCGCGGACCACAGACGCGATCGCAAGAGTCGCCGAATATGTCGTGGTAACGTTCGTCGCAGTGATGACGGGCGTAAGCACGCTGCGGTTGCTGGGCATTCTGCCCTAGTTAAAACTAGGCGCCCATGTGTTGGTTCGCCGATTGCCGCAGCCACTACGTTGCTTAAGCTGCTTCTCGCGGTCAATGGCTTCGCGGACCTCGTCGAACGATTCATAGTACAGCAGGCGATGGTGTAGCGATGATGATCGTTCGTAGCAGATAGGAAGCAGGTCCCTCCACTCCGCATTGCGATTGATGAAGCCAATCGCAACGCTCCGGTCGGGATGACAATTTCTCGGCGACGTCGGGTGACAATTTCTTGGTGATGTCGGGTGACAACTTCTTCGTGCCGTCGGGATAACAATTTCTTGGTGATGTCGAGGTGACAGATTTCGTAGCTATTCGTGAATTTCCGAGCGGGCCGATCATTTAAAACCCACTGTCATCCCGACCGAGTCAGTTGAGCTGCGTAGCAGATCAACCTGGCGAGTGGAGGGACCTGCTCGGTGGGTTGACCGGGTGTTTCGAGTGCGCCAACCTGCGCCAGCCTATTGTTTCTTCTTTTGGCCAAAAAGCCCCAATACCTGATTCACAGGATTCTGTTGCTGCTGTCCGGAAGTCCCCGCCTGCCCTTTCTGTCCCGTCAAACCACCCAGTATCGAAGACCCCGCCCCCAGCGGATTAGCGCCAGTCGGAATCAGGCCCTTCAGCTTCATTTGCGCCATCTTCTGCACATCCGGCATGACCTTCGGATTCTGGAATGTTCCCGTAACAATGGCCGGTACCACCAGTTCTCCCTGGTTGTTGGCTAAGGCGGTCGTCATGTATCCGCCCGCGCCGCCTATTTGTTGGGTGAACGCCTTGGAGAGTACAGCTGTCAACTGCAGATTGAGTGTTTGGTTGACAAGGTTAGCCGTGCCAACCGCGCCTACGTTTCCAATGTCGAGCGCTGCTTGAAGATTGTTGGTCTGCGCGACTCCACTCTTCACCGCAATCGCGCCCGTCATTTTCTGAACGTTGGTATAGCCTTGATCTTTTGTCGGCTGCTTGGAACCGATCATGGAAAGCAGTTGATGTGCGATGTCGATGCCGGTGTAACGCATGTTATTGAAATTCACATTGATGTTGCCGTTGAGCGCTTTCATTAACTGATCTGAACTGAGATTTGCCACCGGGCCCGCCGCATGCAAGTCGACGCTTAGATTCCCCTGGCCAGTGACCTTATCAAGCGAGGTCACGCCGTATGCCTTCGCCATCGCCAGCACGTCAGGCAACGCAGCCTGCGGAGCTTTCAATGTCGCGTCTACCATGGCCGCATTGGACGTGTATCCCTTAATGGAAAATTGCACCGCAGCCGTTGTACCGCCGGAGGTCACATTAAAATTGTCGGAATGGATTTCGCTTGGCGTGAGTGCGATGTTGACGGCTTTTACTTCGACAGGCTTGGCGATTTCCTTGCCTGACACCTGGATGCCACGGCCAGCTATGGTTCCGTTCAGCGCCGGCTTGTCCGCAGAGCCTTGCGCTTTTATATCCGCATTAATCTGCCCGTTCACCGTAGTGCCAGGAGCGAACGCTATGCCCGCAGCCGCCGCCAGGCGCGCTATTTCCGCAATCGCCACATTGTCCGCCTTCAGGGTCACATCAAGCTGCACTGGTGTTGGCTTGTGATTCACTGTGCCAGTAACCGAAATCGGAGTCTGTCCCAATTTGATCGCGCCCTTATCGATGCGCAGCTGATCATTCGGTAAATCTTCGCTCACGTTATAGTCCGCATTTATCGGATATCCCACCTCAATGCCGTGCAGTTTAGGCTTGTCGAGCGTCATTTTCCCATTGGCTGACATTTTGCCGTTCTCGTTGGCAATGTCCGTATGTCCCGATAACACTCCGTCAGTGTTGACCAACGCCGGACTCTGCAAGAATTTTTGTAACCCGCCAATCTGGACGTTCTTCAAATCAAGCGACCCTTTGAAAGGTGTGGTGGCGGGATTATCGTGCGAGAGTGGCCCACCCTTTCCCTTTAACCCAACTTCCTGATTCCCCGAACCAGGCAAATGAACCGAAGCCTCGACGTTGAAAGGCGTGGTGGGCGCGAAGTCGGTGAGCTTGATATCGATGTGATCGTAAACCGTTTTCGGCCTCTTATCCTGCATGTCGGTGATCGCAACTTGTCCGTCGTTGATCGCCAGTTCGCCCAGCGAAAACCCCTGTTCACTCGACGAGGATGAAGCTGGAGCCGGCGCAGTCTTAGCCGGCGGCGCCGAAGTCTTTGCAGGCGGAGCAGTCGCGGAAGCCGAGGTCTGTCCGAGCGAAGCGAAATTCCACACGCCTTGCCCATTCCTGATTAAGTTGACGTTTGGACGTTCCAGGCTCAGCGAATCCACCTCCACCGACTTGCTCAACAGTGGCAGCAGCTTCACCGAAACGCTCAACAACTGAGTTTGGATGAACGGCTCATTACTAAACTTGGGATCGTCAGCGATGGAGAGATTGGCCACCTTAAAGCGCAGCGGAAAGATTCCCAAACTCATGTCGCCGAGCGATACTTTTCGGCCCAATTGCTGTTCGAGTTTGGTCTGAATCGTTGCCTTATAATCGTTAGGATTAAAAACCGCCAGCACCACCACGACGGCAATCACGATCACGGCAACGATAATTCCAACGATAATTCCGACTTTACGCATATTCATGACAACCTCCCAAACCTACAGGCGAATACTTAGATAGTATCCCCTTGCGATCATTTCCTGCTCCCAAACCAGAGTTGCGAACGGCCGGTGCGGCTCAATCTGGAACGGCGACTTCCCAGATGAGATTAAGGAAGCAGTTATGATACCTTCCCCTCTCGCTTCCCGGCGGTAGCGACTGAGCGATGGTGAGAAAGATGCAGACAAAATGGCCCTAGCGCCGCTCACCGGGTTTGGATGGAAGGATTAGCTAGCAGGTTGGCTGGTTGCTCGGTCGGAATTGGATATTAAAAGGCAGCAGTCCGCGCCGAGTTGTAAGGCCAACCCTCGCGGACCCTATCCTCACGAACCGTTGTGTATATAACTATTGCTGGACGGGCTGCTGGACCGAGTCCCTGGAGTGCAGCACGAACTCGACCCGCCGCTCCCGGTTAACCCGAAGCGATTGGTAGAGATCCACTGTTTCCAGCGCGATCAGTTTCTCCTGTCCGTCTGGACTGACACAACGGAGCTGCCCGCCTTCCACCCAATAATCCCGCGCCAGCCAAGCCGCGCCGCCCTTGAGGACGATCACTGTCGACGCCGGCTGCGCGACCTGTGCCGCCGGTTGCTGAACGTAGTTGGCCTGTTGCAGTGTCGGCGTTGCCGGCTGCGCCTGCGCAGCGGAGGGCCGGTACACCGCATTCGAAGCCGAATCATAGCGGCTGGGCGCAGCCCACGGCGGAGCTGGAACCAATGAAGAGCGCACCGCTGGGACCGAAAATTCCATATCTTCCATAAGACGCAAACTCAAACGAGTTTCGCCTTTGAAAGCCGGAAATGGACCGCGAGCCGGCAGAGTAATGATCTTGACCGGCCAGAAGAGAGGAACAGCCCAAAGGATCGCATCTCGCTTGGGATGCCCCTTTGAATGGACCTTCCCCTCGGCATCGGTTTTCAGGTGGGGCGCGGAAATAATCTTCGCTGAGAGCGGAAGGACTTGCGCTCCCGGCAGGATGATGCGATCGAAACTTACCTGCATCCATCCCTTGCCCACGAAGTGTCCCGGCTTTTGGAAGTCTTCGAGGTGTCCGCTAAGTTCCGCCCCCCGCGGGAACAATGGATGCCCAAAGGCCGCGATGTGGCCCAGATAGCAGAGCACGGGGTCACCTACCTGAGCGGTCTTGGGAGAGAAGTTGGGCTCAGAGATGGTACATGTCAAAAGTGTTCCGGCGGGGACGATCTCGTCGCTAGCTCGAGCCAAGATGCTGGCCGGAATACAGAAAAGAATTGTCAGCAGGAAATATTTTCGGGTCATCGGCGGGCTTCTCCTCGTGAGTCTTCGTTAAGGAGCGCGCCCCAAATCCGCGGCAGCTACAAAGCGAGAAAATATTAGCACGGGATTGAAGGATTACCAACAAAATACGTGCCGGCGATTGGTGTGTTAGCAAATTTCAGCGAAGAAGATGGTCATTCTTAAGTTCTTTAAAGCGGTCATTCCGAAGCCCCGCAGCTTCACCAGCGAGGCGAGAGCCTGCCTCGGACGTAGTTTTCGAGGGAATCTCGCGTGTACGCCTTCAAACTGGCCGTGGGGATTATCAACGCCGTCTCAGGTCATACCCGACCGCGAAAGCAGACGCGCCGATGTTCAACATGGAAGTAAGCCGTTCCAGCTGATGGTGCCGCGTCCGGTGTAAGTAATAGCTGAGCCCAACAATAACCGCTGTCTCCCCTGCAAAATTAACCGCTAAACCTGCCGTGCTGCTGCCGAAAAGACGCGTTATCGGGTTCAGTTCTCTCCCTCCAGCCCGGAGGTTGGCCCGGGTAACCGCAAAGTCAGCCGCACTCAATCCAGCTACCGCGACGAATAAGAAACGGCTCTCCGTGTCCAAAAACCTATGCTGCCCCTGCTCTTCCGGCGGAACAGCCGCTGCAGCAACCGAAGCCCCCGGGACTGCCGGGCCGCTGCGGGATGCCGACGCCGCTGAATCCAGGTCTGAGCTCAGAGGCCCCTCATGAAGCGTCGCCACAGATTGCGCTCTTGCAGACACGCACCCGCTCACCAGCGCAAGCACAATCAGGCGGCAAGTGAATGCGCGGGCGTCCGGGCGGAGCCACGCAAGTCTTAGCCACGTCCTGAATGAGAAGATCATAAGTCGGGGCTGAGTGATCTTGACGGACTTGTCCGTGGCTGCTCGCAATTATCTAACCATGCGCGGAGATATACCTACTGCTGCCAAATCAGCGATGTAGACAGAAATACATAACTAATGGTCGAAGATCGATGCAGATTATTGCGCAAAGGTGCCGGTCTGCTGCAAGCCGGTGTTCGCCCACGGCAGCCCTGTCAGCCGCGCATGGGTAGAGTAAACTGCTGTCGCACTCGTCGATACCTCACAGCATGAAATCCTGGCTGAAAAGCACTAGCCTTCCCGCAGTCTTTCTCGTCGTGCTTGCGCTGGGAACCCTGTGGATGTGCTTTCTTCTAGCCACGCATCGTCACACCGGAATATTGATAACGCTAGTGCGAGCCGAGCAGTATTTAACCCAGGCATCCCGACCTGCGGACGCGCACCAAAACGAGGCAACCGCTCGGCTTGGCCAGCCACACACAGTTACGTTGACATGGAAAGCTAGCACTACGGCAGGAGTCAAATACAACGTTTATCGTCGCGGCGTGTCAGGAACAGTCAAACTCAATTCCGATCCGGTCGGCGAAACCAAGTACGTCGACAAGACGGCACAGCCGGGCCAGACTTACTATTATGTCGCCAAATCAGTGAACGCAAACGGCGAGAGCATCGCCTCGAACGAAGTCCAAGTGACGATCCCCTCACCGTGATTTACGAAGTCCGACGCAACTAGGGAATCTTGACCCGCGCCAGCTTTGAATAAGCGCTTTCCCGGGAGTGTGAATTAACTGCCGTAGCCACATAGTAATAAACGGTTCCATTAACCACCGAAGTGTCGGTATAGGCTGTGGCTTTATCCAGCGTCGGATTGATTTTTCGGTACGGACCACCCGACTTAATCCCACGATAGACGTTGTACCCAATCACATTTTTCGAGGTACTTGCATGCCACTTCAGGTCGACGCTGTGGCTGTGCGCGCTCGTGCCAACGCCGTTCAAAGATTCGGTCACCAGTGCCTCGGTTCCGGAAGTGTCCATAAAGGAAAGTGTCACCGGCGCGGCGCCCTCGGTTCGAGGAGCAAACGTCACTCCGAATTCCTTGCTTTCGCCGGCAGGGATGGTGAATGGAAACGACAGTCCGCTCACGATAAATTGAGGATCGCTGGATACCGCAGAGGTGATCGTGACCGGTTTGCCGCCAGCGACCAGCAGTCCGCTTTGACTACCAGTCGATCCGACCGAAACGTTGCCAAAGTTTATCGCGGGCGGGTTGGCGGTGACTTGCTTCCCTTCTGTCGCATTGCCAGTCATCAGAATCCGGTGCGATACACCGGCCTTCTCCGATATGAACGATACGCTTCCGGTACTGTCGCCGGACGTGCCCGGGGCGAAGACAATGCTGAAGGTAAAGCTCTCTCCGCTGGCCAACGTCAAAGGTAAATCCAGCCCTGTCAGGTTGAAATCGGCCCCTTGCCCAATTGCCTGGATCAGCGTGATCTCTGAACTTCCGGCGTTGGTTATGGTGACCGTCTGGACCTTTTGTTCGCCGACACTGACTGAGCCGAATCCCAGATTCGCAGGATTAAAGATCAGACGTTCGGTTCTCTGGCTGTAGGAAATTGATTTGCTGGTGGTTGCATCAACCGCGCTTGCGTTCAGGGTTAATCCTAGAACCAGGGCGATCACGATAGGAATAAGCAGGGGTCTGGTACATGCTCGGGGGAGTGGCATCGCTCAACATTGTCTGGAGTTAACGCTGTGGAAAGAAAGTCTTACTAGTACATGCGAGGTGCTCGACTGAAGATAACTATTAAAGTAAACATTTAATTGATGTAGATGGGAGAATGAGACAACAATTCCTCCCAGACAAGCAGCGGCGAACGTAGAGGCGTAGCTGGCTACGCCTCTAGCCAATGGCGCAGTTCTGTACCCGGACTTGCCCTATGGCGGCGGAATCACCGCCTGGGTCTGATTGGAATACCCGCTCTCCTCGTTACTCGAATTAACCGCCGTGGTCACGTAGTAGTAGGTCTGCCCGTCAGCCACGGTCACGTCCGTATATACCGTGCTTGCGTCCAGGACCGAATTGATCTTCGAATACGGTCCGCCCGAAGTGCCGCCGCGATAGATGTTGTAACCGATCACGCCCTGCGATCCCGACGCGGTCCAGGACAGGTTGACGCTGTGCTGCGGGGGAGGGGTCCCTGTCCCGGTCAACGACTCAACCGCGGGAGAATTCGACGCGTTGCTGGTGAACGAAACGCTGCCTGCTGCATTGCCCGTTGCCGAAGGCGTAAATGTCACCGTGTATTGGACGTTCTGGCCCGCCGGAATCACGATTGGGTAGGACGGCAAACCGCTCAACGCAAAACCCGCGCCGTTTAAAGTGTCCGACGTCACGGTTACACTCTCACCGCTCGCGGTAAGCGTACCTTGCAGTTGGGCATTCGTTCCCACAACCACGTTGCCAAATGCCATGGTCGTCGGACTTACTGCCAACAGTCCTTGAGGTACGGGCGTACCTGTGCCACTCAGTGGTACGGACAAATTCGGGTTCGAGGCGTTTGAGACAATCGAAACACTTCCAGCGTAGTTTCCAGCGGACGGTGGTGTAAAGGTGACGCTGAACGTGTAATGCTGCCCCGGCGAAAGCACTTGGGGAGCCCACGAGTTCATGCTGAACCCGCTGCCCGATACCGTAGCCTGCGAGATACTAACGCTCACCGCCCCGGTATTGGTCACGATCTCTGAGAGTTGTTGCTGGTTGCCAACCTGAATATTGCCGAAACTGAGGCTCGAGGGGCTAGGCGTAAGCGCCCCCGGCGCCAATCCGTTTCCCGTTAGTGCCACGTTTACCGAAGCATTTGAGGCATCGCTGACAATAGCAAGATTTCCAATGCTGCTGCCGGAGGCCGTCGGTGCAAAGTTCAGGTTGAAAGCTTGGCCTTGTCCGGCGGTAAGAACCAACGGCAAACTCAACCCGCTCACGCTGTACCCCGTACCGCTCGGAGTCACCTGCGTGACCGTAACTGTCGAGCCTCCAGAGTTGGTCAAAGTTTCGGGGAGGGCCTGATTTCCACCAACCTGCACGCTGCCAAAATTCAGACTTGACGGACTTGGACTGAGTACGCCCACAGTCGTTGAACCGCCAGTCAGAGCTACATTCACTGTTGGCGTGGAACCCGTGTTAGCAATGGCCAAGTTTCCGTTAACGGTACCCGCCGCCTTTGGAGTAAAAACCACGGTGAAGCCTTGGTTCTGTCCTGCCGCAAGATTCACCGGAAGGCTCAATCCGCTTACGCTGAACCCGCTGCCGGTCGCGGTTACCTGAGTGACCTGCAGCGTGGATCCGCCAGTGTTGGTCATCGTAGCGGGCAGGTTTTGGTTGTTTCCTACCTTCACTACGCCGAAGCTGATGCTGCTGGGCGCAACCGTGACCACACCCGGATTCGTATTACTCTGCGTAGTTGCCGCTTTGTTCGAATTGGTAAGTCCTTGGCATCCCAGCATCGTCGCAAGAGCAAGCACTACTAACGGCCAATTCCAGCGAGTAGGAAGCTGTTTCATCATAGATGCTCAAGGCCTCCGTTTAACCAGCGATCAACAGCAGCCGAAAATACAGTCTGAGGGGCAAGCCAAGAATTGAACAGGTCGCAGAGGGACGTACTAGAAAACCGTCAAGCGCCCGATCGAAGGCTGCCTGAATTCTTTCTCAAACGCTCGTAATTGGACCTCTGGTATCAGGCGGCTGGAAGGTGTTGCTTAGCTCACATCCCCAAAACGACTTGGACAAATACC
>Ga0210394_10003565_pt1 | contig 19293 bp, 20 predicted proteins | sample IncBWC12MmetaG_FD_160121 | JGI IMG/M metagenome (GOLD analysis project Ga0210394, IMG submission 160121) | Forest soil microbial communities from Barre Woods Harvard Forest LTER site, Petersham, Massachusetts, United States - Inc-BW-C-12-M | ecosystem: Environmental > Terrestrial > Soil >...
GCTCTGAAGCGGGTGCCATCGAGAGAAAGGATATTCTCCACCACCGTGGTATTCCACATTAGTGGTAAATTACCGGCATGACCGATACACCTTCAAGCGAGCTGCGCGGCAGGGTCGTGATGGTGACCGGCGCGAATGCCGGCATGGGTAAGGAGATCTCTCTTGGTCTGGCCAGGATGGGGGCCTCCCTGTTCATGGTGTGTCGGGACCGCAAGCGCGGTGAGCTGGCGCGCATCGCCGTCCAGCAGCAGGCCGGCAACCCGGACGTCGAGCTGATGGTCGCCGACCTGTCGTCTCAGAAGTCGATTCGACAGATGGTCGAGGAATTCAACACCGGCCACGAAAGGCTGCACGTGCTGGTCAACAACGCCGGGATGACCAGTGCGACTCGCAGCGAGACTGTCGACGGCCTGGAAACCGTCTTTGCCACCAATCATCTCGGCCCCTTCCTGCTGACCAACCTGCTGCTGCCGGTGCTCAGGGCAAGCGCTCCGTCGCGCGTCGTGGTTGTCTCGTCGGGCGTCGAGGCGATGGGGAAGCTCGACTTCGAAGACCTGCAGAGCCAGCGGAGTTACGGGGAGATCCGAGCCTACAACGCCTCGAAGCTTGCCAACATCCTGTTCACCTATGAGCTGGCGCGCCGGGTCAAAGGTGGTGGCGTGACCGCGAACGCGGTCGAGCCCGGCTTCATCAAGACGAACCTCAAGGTGCCCTTTCCGTTCAGCATCTTCTCGTTCATGAGAGGCAAGGCGGCCGACGGGGCCAAGCCAAGCATCTTTCTCGCCTCGTCCCGCGACGTGGAAGGCGTCAGCGGCGCCTTCTACAGCAACAAGGGCATTCCCATCAAATCGTCGAAGATCACCTACGACGAGTCCGTCGCTGAGCGCCTTTGGACCGTTAGCGCAGAGCTCACAAACCTTGGGAGCGATTCGCAGGGCGAATCGGCCTGAAGGCGCTGGAGGCACAACGCTGTCAACTCTCTTCCGCACCCACCCATCGCTCGAGGAGCGGATCCGCGAGTTTCAGATGATGGCGGGCGGCGGCCAGCACGCCTCACCCGGAATCGATCAATCGCGCTCAGTTATCCGGTAGCCGCGAACTTCGGTCCACGATTCGACAACAAGCCTGTTCCCGGCGTCGTTCAGACGAGTGATGACCGCCTCCTGGATGTTGATCAGGAATCTGTGAGCGGCGCTGCCCGATTCGACTTCTGCAGCGGTGCCCGCGATCTTCGCCTCGCCTTTCCAGCTGGCGGCATTGAGCTCAGGCGGATCATCGGTCGGGCCGTGAATGGCGACGCGCGGATCCCGGTGAAGGTCGAGCGCCTTGACCGCGCCCGGCATCGACCCGATGCGCAGTTGACCATCGGAAAACTCGATCTCCGTGCCACTGATACGAGGTGAGCCGTCACGGCGCAGCGTCGCCATCGTGAGGTGCTTGCGCGACGCAAGGAGCGCGCGCAGGCGCGCTGCGAATTCAGGGTTTGCGATCTCGAACTCTGCCCACGAAGCCAATGCAAGGAGCCTAATCGCCCGAAAAAGAAGGGCGACGATCCCGAGGCCGACTACATCGTCGGGCAGCCCGGATGCCGCAGGACGTCGCTTGGTAGTTCAACCGCCGAGGACCTTCACGCTCGCGTAGATGGTCTCGAGGTGGGGGACCGGAATGCCGAGCCGGCCGCCCAGCTCCACGACCGAGCCGGTGATCGCGTCGATCTCCATCGGCCGGCCGGCCTCGAGGTCCTGGAGCATCGACGTTTTGTGGTTGCCGACCCGCGCCGCTCCCCGGATGCGCTGGTCGATGGAGACAGGGATCGTGATGCCAAGCCTGGCCGCGACGGTGTCCACCTCTTCCATCGCGGCGCGGACGACGGGCGCGAGCACTGGCGATTCCGCCATGGCGCCAAGGCTCGCACGCGTCAGCGCGCTGAGCGGGTTGAACACCGCGTTGCCCATCAGCTTCACCCATAGCTCCTGACGAATCCTCGGCTGGACGGGCGATTTGAGGCCCGCGCCTGTGAGCAGCCCTGAGAGCTTGGCGATGCGCTCCGTCTGACTTCCATCGAGCTCGCCAAGCGAGAACCGCTCTCCCTCGACGTGCTGGACGATGCCCGGCCCGACGACGCTCGTGGCCGCGTAGACAATGCAGCCAATCACGCGCTGCGGGTCGATCGTCCTACCGATCACCCCGCCGGGGTCGACCGTCTCGAGGTGGATGCCTTCCAGCTCACCGCCGTGGCGCTGGAAATACCACCACGGAATGCCGTTCTGCGCGCTGACCACGGCGGTGTCGGGGCCGAGATTGGCCGCCAGGAGTTCAGCGATCGCGGGCACGCTGTGCGCCTTGAGCGTGACGAAGACGAACTCCGAACTTCGAATCGCGGCGAGGTCGTCGGTGGTCTCGACGGGCACGGTGATTTCGCCGTCCGCCTCGATCAACCGCAGACCCGACTCGCGCATCGCCCGCAGGTGCGGGCCGCGCGCGATCAGGACGACCGCGGCGCCGGCTTTCGCCAGCCTTGCTCCGAGAAAGCCACCGGTTGCGCCGGCGCCGAGGATCGCGACTCTCATGGCTTGGTGAATTGTTCGGCGACGAACCGGCGCTGGACCTTGCCGGTTGGCGTCTTCGGGATCGACTCGACGATGTGAAGATGCCGGGGGACCTTGAAGTCGGCCAGGCGCGACCTGGCAAACGCGAGCAGCTCCTTCTCGGTGACCGGCTCGTTGAGGACGACCGCGGCGCCGACTTCCTCGCCCCAGGTCGCGTGCGGGACTCCGAAGCTGACCGCTTCTCTCACAGCGGGATGCGCTTCGAGCACCTCATCGATCTCTCGGGGCGCGATCTTCTCGCCGCCGCGATTGATCAGCTCCTTGATCCGGCTGAGCAGCCGCAGGTAGCCGTCAGCGTCGAGCACGCCCAGGTCACCGGTACGGAACCAGCCCCGCGTGAATGAGCTTGCGTTCGCCGTTGGGTTGTTCTCATATGCATCGATCACGTTTGGCCCGCGCACCGCCACCTCGCCGCTCGTTCCGGAAGGAAGCTCCTTTCCCGCTTCGTCGAGGATGGCGATCTCGACACCGGTGCCCCGTCCCACGCTGCCGGGTATACGGCGATCGGGTGGCAGTGGGTTGGAGGCCATCTGGTGGCTCGCTTCCGTCATGCCGTACGCCTCGACCACCGGGACGCCGAAGACTTCTTCCATCAGCTCCATCTGAGCTGGCGCGAGGGCGGCACTGCACGACCGCACAAAACGCAGGTGCTCACCGCCGGGCGGGCGCTTGTCCTGGATCCGCGAAAGGATCAGCTGAAGTGGGGTGGGTGAGGCCGTGAACCACGTGGGCCGCGTCGCCTCCATCAGCGGGCGGAAGCCGAGCGGGCTGTAGCGGCGAGGCACGACCACGGTGCCGCCCGAGGCGAAAGTGGCCAACGTCGAAGCGACCAGGCCGTGGACGTGGAACAGAGGCATGATGCAGAGCGAGACGTCGTCCGCCGTGAGCTCGTACGACCGCACGATGTTGTCCGCCGAGGCCAGCAGATTTCGGTGGCGCAGCGGTACCCGTTTGGGCCGGCTGGTCGTGCCGCTGGTGTGGAGGACCAGCGCCGTCGCGCCGGCATCCGCCAGGTCGAGCGACTTGTCTTTGATATCGCCGTGGTCGCTGGTCTGGAGCCGTCCGGCCCCATCCAGCGCGACCTCGATAAGCCTCGTACCGGGAGGCAGCGCCTGTCTTGCCGCGGAGGCCTCGCCCGGGGGCACGAGAAGGAACCTGGCGCCGGTGTCTTCGAGGTAGAACCGGAACTCGTCCTCTTTATAGCCAGGGTTGAGCGGGCAGCTGACGCCGATCATCGATGTGGTAAGGAATGTAAGGACGGCTTCGGGACCATTCGGAAACACCGTTGCGACGCGATCCCCCGGCTTGACTCCGTGAGAGGCGAGCGCGGTCGCCAGCTGATCGGTCAGCTCGCGCAGCCGGCCATAGGTCAGCGTGGGACCGTCAGGGACGATCAGCGCGGCTTTGCCGGTCGCACCGCGTTCGAGCAGCGAGCCGAGATTGGCGTCGATCCATCGATTGTCGTGGATCAACGATTTCCGCTGACGAAGGCCATCGCTTCCCTGGCCAGGGCGGGCCACGACTTTCGGGAGGTGGGCGACAGCACGAACCATTCACGCATCGGCTTCCCTTTTCCGGCATCGAAATGGTCCCCATCGCCCGCAGCGACAAGCGCATCGACTCGATCGCCGGGCAGCTTCAACACGAGCTGGTCCCGTACGAGCATGGCGAAGATCTTTCCGCCGACCTTCAGCTGGCCCGATGAGCCGAATCCTTTGCCTTCGCCGATTCGCGCGGCGGGCGAGGTGGCGAGGGTGGACTTGACCAACGACTCATAGCGCTCGTGCGGCGTCACGCGGCAGCCGGCTCTCTCAGGTGGTGGGCATCCAAAATTCGATCGTGGTGCCGAGGCCTGGCTGGCTCTCGATCTTGTACCACCCGCCCGCCATCAGCGCACGTTCCTTGAGCGCCAGGAGGCCGAGATGACCGGGCAGGTTGTTGCGCTCCGCGACCACGAACCCCTTACCGTTGTCGACCACGACTCCATGAACGCCGGAGTCGCGTGCGGTCACGTGCACCTGGACTCGAGTCGCCCCGGCGTGCTTCTCGATGTTGGTGAGAGCCTCCGCAAGCTGCCGGAACACGGTTGACTTGAACTCATAGCTGAGCCCTTCTGGAAGGTCGAGCTCCAGTTCGGCCTCGATTCCCGTCAGGGAGCGGAACATCGCCAGCCTGTCCCGGATCGAATCTGTAAGGCCTTCGGGATCGTCGAGGGCCGGCGGGCGCACCTCGAACAGAAGCCTGCGCAGGGCATCCTCGGTTTGCCCCAGCAAATTTTGGGCCTGGCGAAGGATGGGCGCGTTTGGACGTGCCGCGTCTCCGAGGCGTTCAAGCTGCAGCTCCGCCGCAGTGAGCTTCTGGAGCGCGTCGTCGTGCAGCTGGTTGGCGAACCGTTTGCGCTCGTTGTCGACTGCCGTCGAAACCGTCTTCAAGAGCATCAGCCGCGCCGCGTCGATCTTCTGCAGCCTCTCGACGGTCTCTTGGAGATCGGCCTCGGCCAGCTTCAGCTGTCTCACCAGACCCGCCGCGAGCCCCGCATTCTGCAGCACCCACGCGTCCTCTCGCGAGAATCCCTCGGGACGGATCGCGTCGTACGCCGCGAGCAGTCCCAGTCGCTGGTCCCCCGCACGCCACGGAACGCACATGGCGTTCCTCACGCCGAGGGCGCCAAGCACTGTTTCGGTTTCGGGCGCTCCGTCGCCTTCGGCCGCGATGTAGATGTAGTCCCTGTACACGACGCTGCTTTGCAGGTCATCGCGATCCGGACCGCACTTCACGGTTCGCAGGCCCGTTACGTACGCGTCGTCGACCCCGTAGCCACCTGGAACCGCGCTCAGGGTGCCGCTCTCGTTCACCTGCCAGAAGAGAACTTTCGCCGCACCGACCAGGCCGGCGACGCTTCCCCCCAAGCGCTCGTAGAACTCGGTCAGGTCATACCCGGAGCGGGCATGAACCGAGATGGCGAGCAGTGCCTCCACGGCCAGCTCGTGGGCCCTTTCGACGCGAACTGCGCTCTCCGCTCGTTCTGCCGAGGTCAAGCGATCCTTTTCGGTGCGCTCGAGGTCGGAGCGCAGATTGATCAAGGTGTCGACCATCTCCTGCCGGCGCCCGCGCATGAGCGCGATCTGGACCGAGGCGGCGACCTGGTTCGCCAGGATGGCGAGGACGTTTCGGTGGACCTGCGTATAAGGCAGTTCGCGCGCCACGCCGATCATGCCGACGTTCACGCCCGCGGCCTCGAGCAGCCGGGCGCTGACGGCTGGATTGGAACTAGATATCTCGCCCGCGATCAGCCTTTGGGCTTCGTCCGGCGGGGAAGTCCGCGACGAGTCTGCTGACCGCGAATACACCCGCTCGTAGGAGCCGGCATCGTCGGTCACGCCCATGAAGGCGACCGACGACTTGGTGAGGGCAAGCGCGTGCGTCATGGCGAGCTCCGCGATCTGGTCGACCTCTTTCAGGCGCGCTAACTCGCGGCAGGCGGCCTGAACCTCTTCAAGCGCCTCCCGCACGCCGACCTCTTGCTGGTCTGCCGTTTCCACGGCGTCCTATCTACCCCCGTGACCTTTCCAGGCGCTCAAAGCGATCCCCAACCTGAACTGCCAGTTTATGATCGATGAGGGTGGGAGAGGTCATAGCTGACGATTCGGCCGCTTGGGCGGCCCCACTGCAGCGGCCAATTTCGTCCTGGTTCCCGGATCCCACCGCAACCGCTTCCAATGTGGCGCCGGCACTCTCGGCCGCCTTCATGGAGGGGCCCACCCGCGCTGGGAAGGAACCGGTTCACGTCCTCTTGATCGAGGACGATCCGGCGATCGCCGAGATGTATCGAATTCAGCTCGAGTACGACGGCTTTCGAGTCACGGAGGCGACGACCGGCGCGATCGGGTACCGAAACCTGGTCGCCTCGCGGCCGGACATCGTGCTGCTCGACCTGCTGCTGCCGGACCGCAGCGGATTCGAGATCATGGCCGACATCAAAGAGCAGCTTCCGAGCCACCCTCCCGTGGTGATCCTTTCGAACTATGGCGAGCCCGCGATGATGGACAGGGGATTCTCGCTCGGAGCGCTCGAGTACCTGGTGAAGTCGCGAGTCACACCGGCCTCCGTCTCGCAGTCGATCCGCGGCTGGATTGAGCAGGCCCGCCGAGGGTCCAAAGCGCAGAACTAGCGTTGATACTGGCGGAGCGCCTGGCCCAGGACCTCACCGCACTGGGCTTTGTCGCGCTCGGCGCGGCTACGGCGCGGGAGTGGTATCGCCATCGAGGCAAAGCACAGGGCAGGCTGGCCATCGCGCTCGTCTCGCTCGCCATCGTCGCGGCGCTCGCCCGGGTCCAGGACTTTTCCAGCATCTCGGGAACCGCCCGCCTCCTGATCGCAACCGTGACGATCTACGCCTTCGAGGCGTCGGCCTACTACGTGCTCCTGTTCCGCGACGCGTTTCTTCCACTCAGCGCGCGGGCCAGGCAGGGCGCGCAGATCCTCCTCGTCATCTCACTGGCTGTCGGCCTTGCGGAAGTCACGGCGCTGTCGCGCGCAGGCCAGATTGTCACAACCGCGGCCGCCTTCGAGCTGATTCTCGCGTGGGTGGTCTTCACCATCGAGCCGATCGTGCGGTTCTGGCTGGCGAGCAGGAGCTTGCCCAGCGTTCAGAAGGCCCGCATGCGAGCCCTCAGCTTGGGATTCGCCGGACTGGTCGCGATCCTGGTGTTCGTCGTTTTCGGAGGCGGCGCGGTGCACAGCCCGACCGCGATTATCGTCACGCAGCTGGTCGCGCTGGCCATGGTTCCCATCATCTACGTCAGCTTCGCACCGCCTGCCATTCTTCGCGGCCTGTGGCGAATGGGGGAGGAGACAGCCCTTCGAGCGGCGATCCAGGACCTTCTGATCTTCAGTCCCACACGGCAGGAGCTCGCGGAAAAGGCAGTTGGTTGGGCGAAGCGACTCCTGGGCGGGCAAGGGGCGTTCATCGTGGACTCGGAGGGCACGATCGTGGCCACGTCCGGGATCGACGATGCAGAGGTGATCGAGATCATGGCCGCGCGCAAGAGCGAGCAGGAAGGTGGCATCGAGGAAGCGCGGCCCGGTCGCGGCGCGGCCATCGTCACGCCGCTTCACCTGGCGGAGGGACTCGGATTTCTCGGGGTCACCGCCGGGCCGTTCACCCCCCTATTCGGGACCGACGAGGTGAACCAGCTACAGGGCTATGCCAGCTCGGTCACCGCGGGTCTCGAACGGGTGCGCGTGACCGAGCGGCTGGCGGCTATCGAGAGGAACAAGACGCAGTTCCTGAACCTTGCCTCGCACGAGTTGCGGGGACCGCTGACAGTGGTCCGGGGCTACGTTTCGATGCTCGAGGACGGACTGCTGGGCAACCTCAACGAGCGCGGTCGCAAAGCCGTGCCAGTGATCTCGACCAAGGTGCTGGAGATGAACGCCCTGATAGAGCAGATGATCGAGGCGGCGCGGCTGGAGGATGGCGCCCTGATGCTCCGCCCGCAGGCCAACGACCTCCGCGACCTGGTCAGGGCCGCCGTCAATTCGGCCACGCCCGAGCTCGACGGCCAGCACAAGATTCGGATCAGGTGCCCCGACCGGCCGGTCCAAGTCCGGGTCGACGGTGAGCGGGTCAAGACGATCGTCTCCAACCTGGTCAGCAACGCGATCAAGTACTCGCCGGACGGCGGGCCGGTCGAAGTCGATCTCATCAACAACGGCGGTATTGCGCGGGTCAGCGTCAAGGACCGGGGCGTCGGCATCGCCAAGGAGGATCTGCCGATCCTGTTCACGCGATTCGGCCGCATTTCGACGCCGGAAACGGATCACCTGCCCGGGACTGGCTTGGGCCTGTACCTCGGCCGGCAGCTGGCGCGCCTGCACGGCGGGGAGATCACTGTGGACTCCGACCCCGGTCGCGGGAGCACCTTCACCCTCCACCTGCCGATTGCTCCGGCTCCGGACACGAAGTCACAGCAGGTGCGTCAAGGCTCGGCCGCCAACCTCTCGATCTGAGCCCAGACCGAGCCTTTCATCGGGTTACGATGCAAATTCCAGATGGCAGGACCGGCGCTTGACGACGTCATCCGCACGGCCGAGCTCCGCACCGCTCTTCGGAAGTTCTTGCGCGAGAGCGACCGCGTCGCGGCGCGCCATGGCCTGACTCCCCAGCGCTACCTCCTACTGTTGATGATCAAAGGAGCGCCGGACCGGACCGAACGCTCGACCGTGACCGACCTGAGCCGCCGCTTGCACCTGGCGCAACACACGGTGACAGAGCTGGTTGGCCGCACGGTCAAGGCGGGGCTCATCCGCCGGACGGCGTCAGCCCGTGACCGGCGCGTGGTGTACCTGACGCTCACGCGAAAGGGCGAGCGCAAGCTGGCAATGTCCTTCACCGACCTCGAAGACGAGCGCCGCGAGCTCATCGCAGTCGCTCGAACCGACTCTTGAATACTGCCGCCGCGCGGCGTAATAAGTCGTAGTACGATGCAACCGCTGGGCGTCATGCGATGCCCGGGGCCGGCATGGCCCGGCCCGAGGAGGTAGGGGTATGTCTGAGGTTAGAACCACTGCGCCACCGGTGCCCGCGATCGCGAATCCCGCAGCTTTAGGCCTGGCCGCGTTCGCGCTGACCACGTTCCTACTAAGCATCCATAACGCCATGGGCGTGACCAGAGAGCCGCTGCTTGTGTTCTGGGGCTTCGCGGTCTTCTATGGAGGCTTGGCCCAGTTCGCCGCGGGTATGTGGGAGTTCAAGACCGGCAACACGTTCGGTGCTACGGCGTTTTCGACGTACGGCGCCTTCTGGATGGGTGTCGCTGCAACGGTCTTCCTGGTTCTCTGGGGGAAGCTCGCGCCGACGGACGTCACCTCAACGCTCGCGTGGATCCTCACCGCATTCGCCATCTTCAACACCTACATGCTGATCCTGAGCGCGCGCACGAACGTCTCTGTCTTCCTCGTCTTCCTCACGCTCGAGATCACTGAAATTTTGCTGGCGTGGGGCAACTTCAATGGCGACGCCGCCGGGAGCGGCCTTGTCTCGATCGGCGGCTGGATGGGCATCATCACAGCGATCGTGGCCTGGTATGCATCAGCGGCGGTCATCGCCAACAGCCAGCGAGCAAAGCCTGTCTTCCCCGTTGGCAATCCGCTCTGGCCGTGATCGGAGTCCGAGTTATGGAGGTCAAACCATGAGTCTCGACAGGTCGACAGAGCATGCGATCGAGACCATGCAGGTCGAGGAGCGGCGCTTCCCGCCGCCTCCAGAGTTCAGCAAACACGCGAACGCCCAGCCAGACATATACGACAAGGGTTTCGACGAGTTCTGGACCAAGGAGGCCGAACGCGTCTCCTGGTTCGAGCCCTGGAAAAAGCTGTACGAATGGAAGCCGCCGTATGCGAAGTGGTACATCGGCGGCAAGCTGAACGTTTGCTACAACTGCGTCGATCGGCACGTGGAGGGTGGCCAGGGGGATAAGGTCGCGTATTTCTGGGAGGGCGAGCCGGAGAACGACCGTCGCAAGATCACGTTTGGCGACCTGCAGCGTGAGGTCGTGCGGTTTGCGAACGGCCTGAAGAAACTCGGGATCAAAAAAGGCACCCACGTCGGGATTTACATGGGCATGATCCCGGAGCTCCCGGTGGCGATGCTCGCGTGCACCCGGATCGGGGCGCCGTTCACAGTCGTGTTCGGCGGATTCAGCGGAGAGTCGCTGTCAGGGCGCCTCAACGACATGCAGTGCGAGTTTCTGATCACGCAGGACGAGGGCTGGCGGCGCGGCAACCGGGTGCCGCTGAAGGTCAATGCCGACGCCGCTCTTGACACGTCGCCAACAGTCAAAACGTGCGTCGTGGTCAAAAGGACCGGCGGTGACATCAACTTCAAGTCAGGGCGCGATGTTTGGGCCCACGACATGGTCGAGGGGGTTAGCGACGACCCCAAGTCATGCGCGTGCGAGCCGATGGATTCAGAAGACCTGCTCTACCTGCTTTACACAAGTGGCACGACCGCCAAGCCCAAGGGCATCATCCACACAACGGCCGGCTACCTGGTCGGAGTGGCGACAACTCACCATTACATCTTCGACATTAAGCCGGATTCAGTGTACTGGTGCGCGGCCGACATCGGCTGGGTGACCGGGCACAGCTACATCCTCTTCGGCCCCCTGGCCAACGGAACCACCGGCATCGTCTATGAGGGCACACCCGACTTCCCGGACAAGGACCGCTGGTGGAAGATCGTCGAGCGCTACAAGCCGGACATCCTATACACGGCCCCCACGACGATCCGCACTCACATGAAGTGGGGACCCGAGTACGCGGCGCAGCACGACCTGAGCTCACTGCGCCTGCTTGGCACGGTCGGGGAGCCGATCAATCCGGAGGCGTGGATCTGGTATCGCGAGCACATCGGAGGCAACCGCGCCCCGGTTGTTGACACGTGGTGGCAAACCGAGACGGGCATGATCTTGATCACGCCCCTGCCCGGCGTCACGACGCTGAAACCGGGTTCTGCGACCAGGCCGTTTCCCACAATCGATGCGGCCGTTTATGACAACCAGGGTGCGGAGGTCCCACCCGGGGGCGGCGGGTACCTGGTCATTCGCAAGCCGTGGCCCGCCATGCTGCGAGGGATTTACGGCGACCCTGACCGTTATCAGAAGACCTACTGGGATCGCTGGAAGGACACCTATTTCGTCGGCGATGGAGCGCGCATCGACGAGGACGGCGATTTCTGGCTCCTCGGCCGCATCGACGACGTGATGAACGTCTCCGGGCACCGGATCTCGACCATCGAAATCGAGAGCGCCCTCGTCAGCCACCCGGCCGTGGCAGAGGCCGCGGTTGCCGGCCGGAACGATGCACAGACCGGACAGGCCATCGTGGCGTTCGTCACGCTGAAAGGCGGCCGCGAAGGCTCGCCGGAGATGCTCCACGAGCTGCGCGACCACGTGGGCAAGGTGATCGGGAAGTTTGCTGCGCCCGCCAACATCGTGTTCACGCCCGAGCTGCCGAAGACTCGCTCGGGCAAGATCATGCGCAGGCTGCTGCGCGACGTCTCAGAGAATCGCCCGCTCGGCGACACCACCACCCTGGCGGACCCGGCCGTCGTGGCGGAGCTCGCGCGGCGGGGCAAGGAAGAGGCGGCTAAAGAGGAGGGATAGCGAGGGCCGTCCTTTAAGCGGGACCTGAAAGCGCCTGGAGGAGGATCGCGTTGTGCAGCGCGACGATGGCGAGGGCCACCGTGGTCACTCGAATCGCGGACAGCGTGAAAACGTAGACCCAGCCGGCGCCAGGTCGGCCCTTGCGCACCCACAAAAGAGCTAGCCAGACCGCCGACGCTCCGGCCAGGACGAGAGCGAGCTTCACGGCGATGAAAAGGGCCATGCCGCCCTCGTTCATGACGGCGGCGCTGATTGGCATCGATTCAACCGCGCCGTGTGCGCGCCCGACATCCGTGGTCAGGATGTCCATCGCCTCGATGACGGCGAGCAGGCTGATCCAGACAAGACTCGAACGAAACCGGTGCATCGACCCGTTTCGAAAACGCCCACTCGCGGCCGATCACCCATGATGCCGCCGATTGGCGCCGACGCCGTGAGTTCTTACCAGCGCTGGCGGGTGTTAGCCGCCGGCAGCTCCCGGAGTCGCGCCTCCGCGACCGCCGCCGCGACCGCCGAAGCCTCCGCCTCCGCCGAATCCCGTCACGCACGTGCCCGATGGGCCGGCAGGCGTGATGGTGATCGACGTCGCCTGGACATTGCCTGTCGAGTCCGGGGCGCCCGTGGCGCGCACGCACTCACCAGTACGCAGATCAGCCGCGGACGAGACCACAGTCGTGGTCACGGCTGCGGTCGTCGGCACGGTGATCGTCTGGCTGCCCGCCGTCGTGGTCAGCACCGTGATCGAGATGCCCGCTGCACCGGTCACCTCGCCGCTGACGAAAGCCATCGCCGGCTGACCTGAAGGGATCGGCCTCGGCGAGGCGCCTGGCGGGGGCGAGACGTTGGGTCCAACTCGCGCAGCCGCGGCGCAGCCGGCCGCCGGCTTGGGGGAGAGGCGAACGGTGGTCGCCGTCAGCATGCCCGTCGAGTCCTTCTGGCCTGTGGCAAGGATGCAATCACCGGGCACGATGTCAGCCAGCACCGCGGTCGACGTTTGTGTGAAGGTCGTGGTGCTGGAGACGGTGACCGTCAGGTCGCCGTTCGGCCCGGTCAGGATCAACGTCTGCCCGTTGATCTGCACGAGCTGGCCCGACGCACCGTTGCGGAATTGGGCTCCACCGCGCGGCGGGCTGGGCGAACTCGACGCTCCGTTGGAGGCTGTCGCGGCGCTCCCGCAGGCGGTGGCCACCACGCCCAGCGCCAAGGCCATCAACACCAACATGCGATTCATGGATACCACTCCCCTTTATTGAGCCCTCAGCGCTTCGATAGGCGCGAGACGCGCCGCCCGAAGTGCCGGATAGACGCCAAAGACCAAACCGACCGCCACCGCGACGCCGACCGCGACGAAAACCGGCAGTGGCGTGATATGCACGGCGATGTTCGCCGCCCTCGGGACGATATAGCCGACCGCCAGCCCTGTAGCGACTCCCAGGATGCCGCCGAGCGCGGTCAGCATTCCAGCTTCGATTACGAACTGGCGGAACAGGTCGAGCGGGGTCGCGCCCAGCGCTTTGCGCAGGCCGATCTCGCTCGTCCGTTCGGTCACCGAGACCAACATGATGTTCATTACTCCAATGCCGCCGACCAGCAACGAGATCGCGGCCACAGACGCGAGCAGGATGGTGAGGGTTTGAGTCACCGCCGACGCGGTGCTCAGGACCTGGGTCTGCGTCGTGATCGTGAAGTCGGCTTGCGAGGGATCAGTTATGTGGTGCGTCTGCAGCAGGATCTGGTTCGCCTCGATGTAGGCCGACCCGATGGTGCTCGCGCTCGTGGCGCTAAGCAGGATCCGCTGCACGCCGCCGCCGAACAGCTCGTCCTCCGCCGTGGTGAATGGGACCACTGCGAGGTCGTCCTGGTTGCCGAACCCCTGGCTGCCTGCCGATGCGAGGATGCCGATCACCTGGAAGGGGATCTGCTTGACGAGCACGATGTCGCCGACCCCGGCTCCGAGGTTCGCTGCAGTGGTGGAGCCGAGCACAATCACTTGGGTGCGCGTGGCGACGTCGTTGGCGTTGAAGAACGTGCCGCTGCCCATCGTCCGCGTGTTAGTGACGAGCCACCCTTCGGTGCTGCCCGAAACGGTCGTGCTCCAGTTGGTGGATCCGTCGACGAGGGTTGCCCGCCCTTGCGAAACCGGGGCAACCGCAGCGATGTCAGGAGCGCTTTGTGGGTCCGCCAGACCCTGGACGTCCAACATGCTGAGCGTGTTGGCGCTGCCGGCGCCGCCAAACACCCCGGCTGCAACCGAGCTGCCCGCGGTGACCGTCAGAAGGTTCGTGCCGAGCGATGTGATGCGCGCGGTTACGCTGTCCGAGGACGCCTGACCGATGCCAACCGTGGCGATCACCGCCGCGACCCCGAACAGGATGCCAAGCGTGGTGAGCACTGAGCGGAGGCGATGCCCGAGCAAGCTGCTCAGCCCCGTTTCGATGGTCTTGAGCAGGCTCACGCGGCGATCTGCTCGACCAGGCGGCCGTCACGCACGTGCACCGTGCGTTTAGCGACAGGGGCGACTTCCGGGTCGTGCGTGATGATGATGATGGTCCGTCCTTGCTCGTTGAGCTCACGAATCACCGCGAGCACGTCGCGGCTCGACGCCGTGTCGAGGTTGCCGGTGGGCTCGTCGGCGAGGATGAGGTCCGGGTTCGTGACCAGCGCCCGCGCAATCGCGACGCGCTGCTGCTGCCCACCCGAGAGCTGCGTGGGCCGGTGGTTGATGCGATTGGACAGGCCAACCTGCTCGAGGGCCTGCAGGGCCAGGCTGCGCCGGTCGCGCACGTTCCTATAGAGAAGAGGGAGCTCGACGTTTCTCCACGCCGAGAGCTTCGGCAGCAGCTGGAACTGCTGGAAGACGAAGCCGATCCTCCGGTTGCGGACGTGGGCGAGCTCGGTCTCGTTGAGGCGGCTCACGTCTTGGCCCGCAAACCAGTACCGGCCTGACGTTGGCGTGTCCAGGCACCCGAGGATGTTCATGAGCGTCGATTTGCCTGATCCGGACGGGCCCATCACGGCGAGCGATTCCCCGGTTGTGACCGTCAGTGTGAAGTCGCGCAGCGCTGCCACGGCTCCGTCGCCGTCGCCGTAAATCTTGTTGATCGACTCGAGGTGGATGAGCTCGTCGGATGCCGCCACGGTTAGCCGCCTGCTGGGGCGCGGAATCCGCCTGCGCCACCGCCACCGCCGCGGGTTCCAGCGCCGCCGCCGAGTACGCTCGCCCCGTTGGCGCTGGGCACCGAGCTCGTCACGATCGCGATCACGACGACCTCGTTGATCTGGAGGCCGGACGTGATCTCGATCCGCGTCGGGTCCGAGGCGCCCGTCTGAACGGTGACGGCTTTCAGCACACCGTTCTGCAGGATGTTGACAGTGCTTCCGGCGCCGGTCGTGTGGACCGCGCTCGTCGGCACCGTGAGCACGTGCACGACCTGATTGATCACGATGCTGGCCGAGGCGGAGATGCCCGGCCGGATCGAGTTGCTGGTGTCGGTCAGCTGAGCGGTGACCGCGAACGTCGCGATGCCGGAGCTGACAGTGGCGGCCGGCGAGATCAAGGTGATCTTGCCCAGCAGGGCCTGAGTCGAGCCCGCAGGCGTCACCTGCACGCTCTGCCCGACGGCCACGAGGTTCACCTGAGAATCACTGACCGTTCCGGTCAGGTCATAGGACCCCGGCGAGAAGATCACGATCGCGTACGTGGTTCCGCCGGCCGTGACCGCCTGGCCGGCCTTGATGTTCACCTGCGACACGACGCCGGGGATCGGCGAGGTCAAAGTTGCTCCGTCGAGCTCGTGCTGGACTGAGTTCACGTTGACCTGGTCGATCGAGATCTGCGCATCGTCCATCTCGATGGTTTGCGGTGTGGTGCTCGTCTGCTGAGCCGACAACGAGCTCTTTGCCGCCGAGTACTGCTGCTGCATCGACGCCAGCTGAGCCGCCGCCTGGTCGTTGCTTTGCTGAGCCTTCGCTGTCGCTGCGGCTAGAGCGGTCTGGGCGGGGGTGAGAATCGCCTGGTCGGCGGTCAGCTTGGACTGATCCGTGTTCAGCTTGGACTGATCCGTAGCGACGTTAGATGTGTCAGTCGCACAGGAGGGCGGCGGGCCGGCAAGAGCGCAGTCGGTGGCCATCGCCTTCTTGTCCGCCGTGAGAGTGATGTTGTCCTGTGCCACGAGTGCCAGGTCGGCCGTGACCGGAACTTGGGCCGCAGTGACTGGCGCCTGCGCCGCGGCCACCGCCTGGGCGTTGATCGCCTGGGTGTCGGCCAGGCTCGTCTGCGCGTTGTTCATCGCCACCAGGGCCGAAGCCACCGAGTTTTGGGCTGAGGTGAGGCTCTGCCCCGTGGGGCCCGCCTGGTCTTGCGACAGCTTGGCATCGGCGCTAGACAGCGTGGCCTGCGCCTGCAGAAGCTGGGCGGCCAGTAGGGTGGTGTCCAGCGTGGCCAGTGGAGTCCCGGTCGCCACGGTCTGTCCAACCTGGACGTACAGGTTCGAGACCGTCCCGGCTGAGGCGAAGTTGAGGTCAGCCTCGTTGACGGGCGCGAGGTTGCCCGCCATGCCGATGCTCTGCGTGATCGTGCCGTAGGTCACCAGGGCGGTTCGATACGTGGTCGTCACCTTCCCGGCCTGGGCGTAGATGATCGTGCCACCGAGGACGGCGACGGCGAGCACCAACACGGCCAGCACCCTGCGGCGCAGGAGGCTTCGGAGGGGCAGGTTTCTGATCCCGAACAAGGCTTCGCCAGATTGCCGCCGGATTCTTAGAGATCCCTGTGGGAGCTCTCACAGATCGCTGGGGTAAAGCGTCTAGGTCAGCGCGGTCTCTTTGAAACGGTGACCGCGATGACGACTGCGATAAGAGAGCAGAAGATCGCCAGTGCCGCCGCAACCAACCCACCAAAGACCACGGGAGGGATCATGCGCGCCTTGCCTGCTGTTCGACTGCGCTCCATCAACAATCAATAAGCAACCAAGGTTGACACTGTCTCAATAGGCAACTATAGTTGCTTGCATGCCGAGTTCCCCCTCTCCGCTTGACGGCCCAGCCGACGGGCTGGCAGCAGCCTCGGCCCTGCGAGCGATCGCAGACCGGCTCGAGGACGCCGAGGTCGAGAGGGCGATGCGTGCCGGCTGGTCGTGGTCGCAGGTGGCGGAAGCCCTGGGAGTCACGCGCCAGGCCGTCCACAAAAAGCACCTGAGGCGCCTGCTGCTGGCGCAGATCGAGCTGCGGAGGCGAGTTGGTGAATAGCTTGTTCGGCGCAGACCGCATGGCGCTCCTGGTCTCGTGGGAGCTCGGGCCGAGCGTTGCGCGTTTGTTCGAGGTCGAGGCCAAACGTGACGGGGCGAAATACATCGAGGCCGAGCACATGCTTCTCGCGCTGGCGGGCGATCGCGACGGCGGTGCGGCCAAGGCGATGATGGAATCAGGCCTCGATCACGACCGGCTTGAGAAGGCCTTGCAGGACGAGCGCAGGCGGACTTTGGCGTTTGCCGGTATGAGCGCCCCAAGCACGGACCTGGTGAAGGCCACGGAGCTCGAGAGCCCTCTGAGCTTTGGAACCTCTGCCAAGAGTGCCCTCAGGCGCGGCTTGATCGCGACGCGGGGGGCCCGTCGCGGTCGACGAGCAAGGATCAGGGACACCGAACTTCTTGTCGGTATCCTTCAGGCCGAGCTGGGCACCGTGCCTCGCGCTCTGGCCATTGCAGGAATCGATCGGGCCGCGTTGATTTCACGAATCGGTGAGTTTGAATGAAGAGACACCAATGCTGATCAAGTTGCTCCGCACCTACCTGAGGCCATACACCTCGGCGCTGCTTGCCGTGGTCGCGCTGCAGCTCGTCTCGACGATGGCCAACCTGTATCTGCCGAGCTTGAATGCCGACATCATCGACAACGGAGTCGCTAAAGGCGACACGGCCTACATCATTTCCACCGGCGGCTGGATGCTGGCCGTGACGCTCGTTCAGATCGTCTGCTCGATCGCCGCGGTCTATTTCGGAGCGCGCGCGGCGATGTCGTTCGGCCGCGACGTGCGTTCCGCCATCTTCCACAGGGTCGGCACGTTCTCAGGACGCGAGGTCGCGCAGTTCGGGGCGCCGTCGCTGATCACTCGCAACACCAACGACGTGCAGCAGGTGCAGATGCTCGTCCTCATGACGTGCACGTTGATGGTCGCCGCACCGATCATGTGCGTCGGCGGAATCATCATGGCCCTGCGGCAGGATGTCGGTCTCTCCTGGCTCATGCTGGTCTCGATACCCGCCCTCGTGGTGGCGATTGGCCTGATCGTCGTGAGGATGGTGCCCCAGTTCCGGCTCATGCAGGCTCGCATCGACACGGTCAACCGCGTGCTGCGCGAACAGCTCTCAGGGATTCGTGTCGTCCGCGCTTTCGTGCGGGAACGCGACGAGGCCGAGCGGTTCGCTGAGGCCAACGCTGCGCTGACTCTGACGGCGCTACGAGTGGGGAGGTTGATGGTCCTGATCTTCCCCACGGTGATGCTGATCCTCAACGCGTCCAGCGTCGCCGTGCTCTGGTTCGGCGCGGCGCGCGTGAACAGCGGTGAGATGCAGATCGGCGCGCTCACCGCCTTCCTGATGTACCTGATGTTGATTCTCATGTCGGTGATGATGGCTACCTTCATGGCGATCATGATTCCGCGTGCCGCGGTGTCATCCGACCGCATCGGCGAAGTGCTTGCCACCGAGTCCTCGGTTGTGCCGCCCAGCCAACCCGTGCGCCAGGTGCATGGTCGCGCCGAGCTCGAGCTGCAAGACGTCGAGTTTCGCTATCCCGGAGCGGCAGAGCCAGTGCTGCGAAACATCTCGTTTCGAGCGGGGGCAGGTCAGACCACGGCCATCATCGGAAGCACCGGGGCGGGCAAGACCACGTTGGTGTCGCTGATCGCCCGTTTGTTCGATGCCACGTCGGGCACAGTCTCGATCGACGGAGTCGGCATTCGCGACCTTGATCCCGAGATGTTGTGGAGCCGCATCGGCCTCGTGCCGCAGAAGCCATACCTCTTCTCAGGCACCGTCGCGAGCAACCTGCGCTATGGCAACCCGAAGGCAACCGACGCGGACCTGTGGGAGGCGCTCGGAGTGGCTCAGGCCGCCGACTTCGTGCGGGAGATGCCGGCCGGCCTCGAGAGCCCGATCGCGCAGGGTGGCACGAATGTGTCGGGCGGGCAGCGCCAGCGGCTGGCCATCGCACGAGCGCTCGTGCGAAAACCCGAGATCTTCCTCTTCGATGATTCGTTCTCGGCCCTCGACCTGGCCACCGACGCGCGGTTGCGCTCGGCGCTCCGGCCGCACACCGCGCAGGCGACTGTAGTGATCGTGAGCCAGCGCGTGTCGACGATCACGGACGCGGACCAGATCGTCGTGCTCGACGACGGCGAGATCGTCGGTCTCGGCCGCCACGAGCGGCTGCTCGAGACCTGTCCCACCTACCAGGAGATCGTTCAGTCGCAGCTGGCGGCGGAGCCCGCGGCATGAGCCAGCGTCCCAACGGGACCG
>Ga0210394_10003566_pt1 | contig 19293 bp, 22 predicted proteins | sample IncBWC12MmetaG_FD_160121 | JGI IMG/M metagenome (GOLD analysis project Ga0210394, IMG submission 160121) | Forest soil microbial communities from Barre Woods Harvard Forest LTER site, Petersham, Massachusetts, United States - Inc-BW-C-12-M | ecosystem: Environmental > Terrestrial > Soil >...
TGATCCAGACCGTGCGCGAAAAGTTCACCTGCCGATCGTGCGAGAAGATCACCCAGCCGCCGGCGCCGTTCCACGTCATCCCGCGTGGCCATGTCGGGCCGAGCCTCTTGGCGATGATCCTCTACGCCAAGTACGGCGAACACCAGCCGCTGAACCGGCAGAGCGAGGCCTACGCCCGCGAGGGCGTCGACCTCGACGTCTCTACCCTGGCCGATCATGTCGGCGCCGGCGCCGCCGTGCTGAGCCCGATCACCGAGCTGATCCGCCGCCACGTATTCGCCGCCGAGCGCGTGCACGGCGACGACACGACGGTGCCGGTGCTGGCCCCGGGCAAGACGATCACCGGCCGATTATGGACCTATGTGCGTGACGACCGGCCGTTCGCCGGCCCCGACCCGCCGGCGGCGGTGTTCTTCTATTCGCGCAATCGCGCCGGCGAGCACCCGGCCCGGCATCTCGCCGGGTACACCGGCATTCTCCAGGCCGATGCTTATGCCGGGTTCGGCGAACTCTACGACGGCCGGCGCAAGCCGGGGCCGATCACCGAGGCGGCATGCTGGAGCCACGGCCGGCGCTACTTCTTCGAACTGGCCGATCTGAGGAAGGCGCCGCTGGCGGTCGACGCGGTCCGCCGCATCGACGAACTCTTCGCCATCGAGCGCACGATCATCGGCCTGTCGGCCGGCGACCGTCTGGCGGCACGGCAGCAGCAGAGCCGGCCGATCGTCGCCGCTCTCGAACAATGGATGCGCACCGAACGCGCGCGGCTGTCGCGCCATGCCGAGACCGCCAAGGCGATCGACTACATGCTGACGCGCTGGATGGCATTCACCCGTTTCCTCGACGACGGCCGCATCTGCCTCAGCAACAATGCCGCCGAGCGCGCATTACGTGGCATCGCCCTCGGGCGCCGGTCATGGCTGTTCGCCGGTTCCGACCGCGGCGGCGAGCGAGCCGCAGCGATCTACACCCTGATCGCCACGGCCAAGCTCAACGACATCAATCCCCAGGCCTGGCTCGCTGACGTGCTCGCCCGCATCGCCGACCATCCCGCTTCCCGGCTCGACGAGCTGCTGCCGTGGCACTGGAAAGCAACACAGGATCAAGCCGCCGCCGCTTGATCACCGGCCCGCCGCGGTCCTCGGCGGATGGGTACGTCCGGTTTAACGCCGAACGTGCCGTGAATGCCCGCGAGCCCGCCGATGTAGGCCGTCGAGCCGCTGGCGGTGCCGTTGGTGATCGTGCCGCCGGCCCCCAGCGTGACGCCGCCGGCCACCGTGCCCTCGCCGGCCACCGTGCCCCCGAGACTGGTGATCGTGTAGGCGTGAGCCGTCCCGCCAACCAGCGGGCCGTTGATAAGGGCCGCGGGACCGAGCGTGATCGAGGTGAAGGCGCCGGTCAGGGTGTAGCCGGACACATTGGTTGTTGATGTACTTGGCCGCCATCGGACCTCGCCCGCGAAAACCGGTCGGTCGTGCGCCGGCGGCGCGCAGGCGACCCCGTCAGCTCGGACCGGCACGTTGGTGGCAAGGAAACCGCATCCTGGGCGCCGTGTCTTGACACCCGGGCTAAATCCGGCTGAAATTCGGCTGAGATTTTTATGAAATTCTTGTTGCCGTAAGGCGCTTGGATGGGGTCCAAAGCATCTGCGGCGTACAAATTCGACCGTTTTATTCTGCACCTTGAGCGCGGCGCGCTGTTGGCGGAGGTGTAGAGCGCGCCCTTCGGCCCAAATCTTTCTCGCTCCTGCGCCATTTTGTCGAAAACCCCGGGCGCCTTATCGACCGCGACGAGATCATGTACGCGGTCTGGCCGGGCATCTTTGTCAGTGACGACAGCATCGCCCAGTGCGTGAGGGATATCCGCCGCGCCCTCGGCGATGACGCGCACCAATTGCTGCGGACGCTGCCGCGGCGCGGCTATTTGCTGACGGCTCAGGTGACGCGCGGGACCGGGCCGCCTGAATCCGCCGCGTCGGCTGAAATCGCCGGACCCGGAACGCCTGTTGACCGCCCGCCGCCGCTCCCCGACAAGCCGTCGATCGCGGTATTGCCGTTCCAGAACATGTCGGGCGACCCGGAGCAGGAATATTTCGCCGACGGCATAGGAGATCATCACCGCCCTGTCGCGCATTCGCTGGGTGTTCGTCATCGCCCGTAATTCGAGCTTTACCTACAAGGGCCAGTCTCCCGACGTGAAGCAGATCGGCCGCGAACTCGGCGTGCGCTACGTGCTCGAAGGCTCGGTGCGTAAAAGCCGCAATCGCGTTCGCATTACCGGGCAGCTGATCGACGCGCTTAACGGCGCCCGCCTCTGGGCCGATCGCTTCGAAGGCTCGATGGAAGACGTGTTCGACCTCCAAGACAAGGTGGCCTCCAGCGTCGCTGGCGTCATTGAGCCCGAATTGCAGGCCGCCGAGACTGCCCGTTCACTGCCCGTTCAGCCGGCCGCCCCACCGACGACCTCGCTGCCTAACCTCTATCTGCACGCCTGCGCGATGGTTTGGTCGTCGGCAAGCAGATCCCGGAGGCGCTCTGTCTGCGGGCGATCGACGCGATCCGCGTTACGGGCTCGCGCTCGCCTGGGCCGCATTCTGCTGTAGCCGGCTGATATTCGATTATCGGAGCGAAGACCGCGAGGCGGGCCGATTGAAGGGGTATTGATTTTGCCAGGCGAGCCTTGGAAGTAGCCGGCGAGGACCCGGGCATCCTGGCGCATGCCGCCCTGGCGCTCGCCTCTTTGGGTGAGGATATTGGCGCGATGCTGACGTTGGTCGACCGTGCCTTGGCGCACAACCCGAACTACGCGCGCGGTTGGCACATCAGCGGCGTCCTCAGGCTGTGGGCGGGCCAGCCCGACACCGCCTTGGAGCACATCGAGGCGTCGCTGCGGCTCAGCCCACGCACCCGCATCGGCGTATCGCTCGTTATGATAGGCGGCGCGCATTTCTTTGCTGGGCGTTTCGCAGAGGCCGTACCAAACCTGCTCCTCGCAATCCAAGAGGATCCCAGCTTCCCGGTACCATACCGTTATCTCGCCGCCTGCTACGCGCATATGGGTCGACTGGGCGAGGCGCGTGAAATTGTCTCGCGGCTGCGCGCCGTAACTCCTCTCGTCATCCAGGACACCAGCCCCATGCGGAATCCCGAGCATCGCGAGCTACTCATGTCGGGCCTCAAACTGGCGGCCGGTGAGGCGGACTGACTGCCCACTATGGAGTTGCCGGGCGCCTGACGCGCCGGAAGCCAGAGGCCTCAACCGTCGGAAGGTCATGTTTGGGTCCGATTTGACCCGTTTAACCTCGCGAACCCCAATGGCCGGAATCGGCGCTACCGCGCCGCCAAGGCCCATCTCGGTGAGCGTCTCAAAACCACCCAACTGAGACGGCCCGGGTGCCGTCCGCCAATGGCCGAAGAGGGCAAACTGAGCTGTCTGATGCCCGGCCGCGAACGGCCGTTTGTTGGCGCTGAGCCGACCCAGAGGACGACCAGCTGTCGGAACATCCCGGGTAATCCGCCTCTAACCAATGGTTGGCCTGACCATGCGCATCCAGCCTATTCACATCACGCAGTACGGTCGATTGCAGCGCTTGGTGTGAGGGGCAGGCGCCCCGCCCTGGCCGAATTGCCGCGGCGCGCTACCGCGCTGGCGGACGCTGGTAGCCGCGCCCTGGCCGGCGGCACACTCAGCGACCCACGCGCCACGATGTTGCCAGCGCCCTCAGGTCGCGGCATAGATCAGCGCGGCCAGCACAATCAGCGCGAAGACCCGGGGTGCGCAGGATCAGGTCAATCGCCAGGACGGCAATCAGCGCGCCGATCATGCCCTTATCCCACTCCCCGCTCTGCCGAACGAATCGCCAACCTGCGTCGGCGTCCGTGTCACCCACGTGTCAACCGATGTGGTTTGTTCGCGTCTCGTGCCGCTCCCTGGCGTGCATTGCCGCGCCGGCCATGGGATGAAAACCGGCAGGAAACCTGCGAAACAACTGGCGGACCCGACACGATTCGAACGTGCGACCTCTGCCTTCGGAGGGCAGCGCTCTATCCAGCTGAGCTACGGGTCCGGAGCCGAGGGAGGGTGATTACCGCCGGATGCCTGCGGGCGCAAGCGGCATGACGAGAGGGGTGCGGGGCCAAAGGTCGGGCCGGCGGATTCAGCCGCTGCCGTCGGGCGAGGGCGGCCATTGCTCTGCGCTCTCGGCGGCGTCGGCGCGGGACGGCAGCTGGGCGGTGCGATCCTGGACCCAGCTGACGACGTCGCCCGCGACGGCCGCGCCGTCGAGGTCGCGCAGCAAGAGGTGATAGCCCTGGGCGTAATAGGCAAGGCGCCTCGTATGGCCGGGGTCGGGCGGCAGATGCGCGACGAATTCCGCGATCGGCAGGCGCGGGACAACTTCGTCATGCGCGCCGTACATGACGAGCGTCGGCGCCGTGAGGCGCGGCGCCGCGGCGAGCGCGTCGTCCATCAGATTGACAAGCCCGTAGACCGTGGCGATTCGCGCCCCCTTGAACACCATCGGGTCCTTCGCCAGCGCCTTCAGCATCGGCAGATTGTCGGAGGCCTGGATGTGCAGGTCGCGCCCGGTCAGCACCATGTCGGGAAAGAGCCGCACCCCGGCGAAGAGAGCAAGCCTCGGCAGGAGGTCCATCGTCGGGCGGCCCCATACCGCGGGCGCGCTGAGGATGACCCCGTCGGGACCAGCGCCTCCGGTCACCGCGAGGACCGCGACCGCGCTCCCCATGCTTTCGCCGAGGAGATAAAGCGGCCGGTGGGGGTGGATCCGGCGCAATATCCGGGTCGCGCTGATGGCGTCGGCGGCGAGTTGCCCGGCGCCCGGCCACAAGCCGAAGCCGGGGGCGCCGCCAAAGCCGCGCTGGTCGAAGGCGTAGGTCGCGATGCCGCGCGAGGCCCACTCTCGCGCCGGCATCTCAAAGGCGTGGCTGTAGTCGCCAAACCCGTGCAGCGCCAGGATTACCGCCCTGACGCCGTCCTCTTGGCGCGGCAGCCATTTGCGCAGTGGCAGGCGGGCGCCGTCATCGGTGATGAACTCGCTGTCGGTGAACCGCGCCGGCGCGCCCGCCGCGGCCACCGGAGGCGGCGGCGTTGACGTCGCGAACCCGATCTCGGTGGCGGCCGGAGGCGCGCAGGAAAGAACGAGCAGCAGCGGCAGGGCGAGCGCAGCCCGCCATCCGCAGCGCCGCGGCGGCGCCGCAATGCGGCCGACAGGAAGACGAGCGCGGATCATTTGATTGTCCCGCGGCAACGCGTATCATCCGGCCCGATTGGCGGTCAACCTGCCCGGCTCGGCTGTCCAATCCGGCGAAATCAGGTTGCACATATACCCCGTGGCCGGGCTCGACCCGTGGGCCTTCAGCCCACGGACTTGATCCGTGGGCACCCACGTCTTTCCTGCTCCGGGATCACGTAACAACAAGACGTGGATGCCCGGGACAAGCCCGGGCAAGGAGATTTTCCGGTTCCGATGACCCCGTTCGAGACCATCGAGATGGACACGATGATGACCCCCTGCGATGGCGGCGGCGGACCGATGGGCCACCCCAAGGTCTATCTGAGCCTCGCGCCTTCGGGCCGCGTCGAGTGTCCCTATTGCTCGCGCCTCTTCGTCAACCGCGCGGTTATGCGGGCGGGCGGCGACCGGCCGCCCGAAACGCAACCCGCCAGCCCGGCCGAGAGGAGCCGCGCATGAACGATATCGCCCCGGCTGTCGCCCCGCCAATCGCCGACCCGAAGGGAGCCCCGTCGGCGGCGCCGCACCACGTCTTTCTGATCGACGGCTCGGGCTTCATCTTTCGCGCCTATCACGCGCTGCCGCCCTTGACCCGCGCCGACGGGACGCCGACAGCGGCCGTCCTCGGCTTCAGCAACATGCTCGCCAAGCTCTTGTCGGAGACCGATGCCGACCACATCGCCGTGGTGTTCGACGCCGCCGGCACGACGTTCAGGAACCGCATCTACGACGCCTACAAGGCCAATCGCGGCGCACCGCCCGACGACCTCGTGCCGCAATTCGCGCTGGTCCGCGAGGCGACCGATGCCTTTGGCGTATGCCGCATCGAAATGCACGATTTCGAGGCCGACGATTTGATCGCGACCTATGCCCGCCACGCCGTCGAAGCCGGGGCGAGCGTCACCATCGTCTCTTCCGACAAGGACCTGATGCAGCTGGTCAACGACAGGGTGACGATGCTCGACCCGATCCGGAACCGGCCGATTGGCGAGGCGGAGGTGCGCGAGAAATTCGGGGTGGGCCCCGACAAGGTCGTCGATGTCCAGGCGCTGTGCGGCGACAGCGTCGACAATGTGCCGGGGGTTCCCGGGATCGGGGTCAAGACCGCGGCCGAGCTGATCAACGCCTATGGTGACCTCGACAACCTTCTCGCCCATACGCATGAGATCAAACAGCCGAAGCGGCGTCAATCCCTGATCGAGAACGAAGCGAAGGCAAGGCTGTCGAAGGAGCTCGTCAAGCTCGACGATGCGGTGCCCCTGCCGTGCCCGCTCGCCGATCTCAAGGTGAAGCCCATAGATCTCGACCTGCTGCTACCGTTTCTGCGCACGATGGAGTTCCGCGCGCTGGCGCTCAGGATGTCGCAGCGTCTGAGCGGCCCCGCCGCGCTCGCCGCGGCCGCGGCGGCGGTCGGGCCAGTTGAGCCGATTCTCCCCGAGATCCTTCCGTTCTCGGCGCCGCACAGCTATGAGATTATCGATACGGTGGAACGCCTCGAACAGTGGATCGAGGCAGCCGGGGAGGAGGGATCGGTCGCGCTCTGGCCGGCGCCGAGCGCTGTTGGCGGGACGCGGCCCGAGCTGTGCGGCCTGGCGCTGGCGCTAAAGCCGGGCGGGGCCGACTATCTGCCGCTGGGGCATCGCGCGGCGGGGCTCCTCGACACGGAAGAGGGCGCGGGCGGGCTGTCCCTCGACCAGGCGCTCGCGCGCTTGAGGCCGCTTCTCGAAGCCCCTGGCGTCTTGAAGATCGGCCACGACATGAAGGGCACCGCGCATCTGCTGCGGCGGTATGGGATCACCATCGCGCCCTATGACTGCACGATGCTGATGTCCTACGTGCTCGACGGCGGCCAGGTCGAGCACACCATCGAGGAATTGACCCGCCGCACCTTCGCTCACGATCTCGCGCCCTTGAAGGGGCTGATCGGCACCGGCAAGAGCCTTCTGTCATTCGCCGAAGTTTCGACCGCGGCGGCGCGCGATTTCGCTGCCGAGCGGGCTGACGCGGCGCTGCGCCTCCACGCGCTTCTGAAGGCGCGCCTCGTGCGCGAACATATGACCGCGTTCTACGAGACGATCGAGCGCCCGCTGGTGCCGGTGGTCGCGGCGATGGAGGATGCGGGGGTCAAGGTGGACCGCGCCGCGCTCGCCGAATTGTCGCGCGATTTCGCGCTGCGCATCGCCGAGCTCGAACGCACGATCTGGCGCGACACCGGGAGCGAATTCAACATCGGGTCAACCAAGCAATTGGGCGATGTCTTGTTCGAGAAGCTCCAGCTCCCGGGCGGCAAGAAGGGCAAGACCGGCGCCTACGGGACCGACGCCGGAATCCTCGAAACGCTGGCGCCCTTGCATCCGGTGCCGGCGCAAATCCTCGAATGGCGCCAGCTGACCAAGCTCAAATCGACCTATGCCGATGCGCTCGGGCAGGAGATCGACGCGAAGACCGGACGCGTCCACACCTCGTTCGCCATGGCCGCGACGGCGACCGGCCGGCTCTCCTCCTCCGAGCCCAACATCCAGAACATCCCAATCCGCACTGAGGAGGGCCGCAAGATCCGCCATGCCTTTGTCGCCGAGCCCGGGCATCTGTTGCTGTCGGCCGATTACAGCCAGATCGAGCTGCGCCTCGCCGCTCATGTCGCCGATGTCGCCGAATTGAAGCGCGCCTTCCAGGAGGGCCACGACATCCACGCATTGACGGCGAGCGAAGTCTTCGGGGTGCCGCTCGACCGGATGGACCCGCAGACCCGCCGGCGCGCCAAGGCGATCAATTTCGGCATCATCTATGGCATCAGCGCCTTTGGCCTCGGCAACCAGATCGGCGTGGCGCAAGGCGAGGCGGCGGCCTATATCCGCGCCTATTTCGAGCGCTTCCCCGGGATCCGGGCCTACATGGAAAAAATCAAGGCCGAGGCCCGTAGCGCCGGCTATGTCGAGACGATCTTCGGCCGCAAATGCTTCATCCCCGGCATCCGCGACGCCAACCCGATGCGCCGCGCCGGAGCCGAGCGCCAGGCGATCAACGCGCCGTTGCAGGGCTCGGCCGCCGACATCATCAAGCGGGCGATGGGGCGGTTGCCGGCGGCGCTCGATGCGGCCGGCAGCCGCGCGCGCATGCTCCTGCAGGTGCATGACGAATTGTTGTTGGAGACCCCGGAAGACGAGGTCGAGGCGACCGCCCATCTCGTCAAGGATGTCATGGAAGCCGCCTGCGCGCCGCGCCTCGAACTCTCCGTCCCGCTCGTCGTCGAAACCGGCTGGGCCCGAAGCTGGGACGAGGCGCATTAGCGCCTCCCGAGGACGATGATCTCGCGTCGCACCTTCGTCGCCGGTGTTGGCGCGGCGCTCGCGTGGCCGGCCGCAGGACTGGCACAGCAGAAGGCGATGCCGGTGATCGGCGTGCTCAGCGCGTTCTCGCCGGAGCCGAAGCAAAATACCCGCGTCATGGACGGCTTTCGCCAGGGTCTCGCCGAGCTTGGCTATGTCGATGGGCAGAATGTGGCGATCGAATATCGCTGGGCGGAAGGTCACGACGACCGACTGCGGGCAATGGCCGCCGATTTGATCGATCGTCACGTCGGCGTGATCGCCGCGATTAACTCGCAGTCCGCCCTCGCGGCGATGTCGCAAACCGCGACGATCCCGATAGTCTTCTACACCGGAGCCGACCCGGTCGAGCAAGGATTGGTCAAGAGCTACGCCCGGCCTGGCGGCAACATTACCGGCGTCCGCAATTTCGCCATCGATCTCGATCCCAAGCGGCTGGAATTGCTGCACGAGCTGGTGCGCGACGCCGCAACATTTGGCCTACTTATCGATCCACACAATCCGAACGCCGCAGACCAATCGAAAGGAGCGCAAAACGCAGCGAAAACCGCCAACCTCAAGCTCGCCGTCTTACGCGCGAGCAGCGAAGCCGAGCTCGATGCGGTGTTCGCGCGCCTCTCGGGGCAACACATCGGAGGGGTGGTTGTTGGCGGCGATGCGTTTTTCTCCGACCATGCCGAAGCGATCGCCACCCTGGCGGCACGGCATGCGGTCCCGGCGATCTACAACAGCCGGCATTACGTCGCCGCCGGCGGCCTGATCAGCTACGGCAACGACCCGCTCGAAGTGTATCGTCCGCTCGGCAATTTCGTCGGAAGAATTCTCAACGGCGCCAAGCCGGTCGATCTGCCGGTAATCCAGCCAACCCGGGTCCAGCTGGTTCTCAACCTGAAAGCCGCCCAAGCGCTCGGCCTCACCGTGCCGCAATCGATCCTGGCGCGCGCCGATGAGGTCATCGAATAAGGGCGACAGTGGGGATTCTAGTGTGGTGGTTCTGAAGTTCGTTCGATCCGGATCGATGTTTTCCTTTCTTGTCATACCGGCGAAGGCGGTGCCCACGGCAGAAATGTTCGGGTGGACGGCCCCGACGGCATCGAATGTGCCAGGCTGTGGTGTTTGCAACGCAGCCAAGGGAGCCGCCCAATGACGATTATCAGGATTGGCCTGGATACCTCCAAGCATGTCTTTCAGGTGCATGGCGTCGAGGAGAGCGAGCAAGCGGTGTTGCGCCGGCAGGTGCGGCGAAGCGCGATGGCGACGTTGTTTACCAAACTGGCGCCATGCCGGATCGGGCTGGAGGCGTGCGGCGCCTCGCATCACTGGGCGCGGGTGTTGCGCGGCCTGGGACACGAGGTCGTCCTGATGCCGCCGCAATACATCAAACCCTACGTCAAGCGCGGCAAGAACGACGTGATCGATGCCGCGGCGATCTGCGCGGCGATGAGCCGGCCGGGGAGGCGTTTTATGCCGATCAAGAGCGCCGAGCAACAAGCCGCCCTGATGCTGCTCAAAGTGCGCGATCTCTTGGTCAAGCAGCGGACCATGCTGATCAACGCGATGCGCGGCCATGCCGCGGAGTTTGGCGTCGTCGCGGCCAAAGGGCCGGTCAAGGTGGCCGAGCTGCTGCAGCGCACCCATGCCGAGGCGGCGGGCGTGCCGGCGCTGGCGCGTGAATGCTGAGCCTCTTGTCGGGCCAGCTCGATACACTCGACAGCAAACTCAAGGCCCTCGAGACCCGGCTGATGGCGTTGCACAAGGCCGACCCGGTGAGCCAATGCCTGGCAACCCAGCCCGGCATCGGTCCGATCGGCGCGCTCAGCTTCTCGCTCAAGGTGAGCGACCCCAGAGCCTTCCGCTCGGGCCGGCACTTTGCCGCCGCGCTCGGCATCACCCCGCGCGAGCACTCGACGGCAGGGCGACAGCGGCTCGGCCGGATCAGCCGACAGGGCGATGAAGGCCTGCGCCGCCTGCTGGTGCTCGGCGCCACCGCGGTCATCGGCTGTGCCAAGGCGGGGCAGGCCTCGCCGTGGCTGCTCAATTTGCTGGCGCGCAAGCCGAAAAAGCTCGCAGCGATCGCGCTGGCCAACAAGATGGCCCGCACCCTGTGGGCCATCTTGGTGAGCGGCGAAGTCTACCGCCGATCGCAGCCGGCCTGACCCGCTCACCATCGCTACGCAACCTGGCGCTTGCAAGGACAACAGCGAGATGGCGATCGGTCGAACCGAGGATCGGGACACTTCGAGGGACCCTGTGATGCCTCGACATCGCAAAAATGTTCGAAACCCGATCCGCGTAACCCATCTGGGCCAGCGGTCAATTCGACCGCACACACAGGCCGGACACATGACCGCAATCGACCAGACCCATCCCAGCCAAAAAATCCTTGCAACCTGGGGGCCGTCCACACACGGGTCCCGGCCTTCCCCACGGAACAAGTCCGTGGGCTGAAGGCCCACGGGATGACGAAATTGGAGAGATCGCGAATTTCCGAATCGGGACACTAGCACGGGCACCCATTCGAAAAAGGTATGCATAGCTGACTTGTCTCATCGTTGATTGTGCGGTGCAGCATCGGGGCTTACCTAACACGACAGGCGTCGCGCCGGCATTTGGGACCCGCACGAATGATGATGCATCTATCCCCGCAAAATCGCCTGTCGATCAAAGAGAAGCTGCGCCGGGTGGACCGCGTCGCGGCCGATCTCAACGTGCTGCTCGTCGTCGTCGCGATCGGGCTGGCGGCGCTCGACATGACCTTTCTGGTGACCCGGACGATCGTCGACAACCTGCCGCCGATCACCCGCGTGAATTACGACGCGCCGCCGCCCGCCGATGCACCGCCGCCCGCCGCGAAGTGAGACGCGACGCCGCCGCTATTCGGCGGCAACAGGGTGATGTTCTTGCCGCGTCAGGGGTGATGAAGCCGGCGGGTCGGTGGCTCGCTCGTTAAAAACGAAATATCCCGATCAGTCCGGCGATTTCAACGACTTGATTAGATCATCAATGTCGCGGGAATTATTATCGCTTGAAATCGTCCCGGGTAAATCTCATATGCGATGCCAAGAGCTTAGCCTTCTCTTGACATGGCGGTGGCATGCGCCAGCAGATGGCGGCGGGAGTTACTTGAATGACGCTGCCTCGGGCCTACGCGCCGATGTTTCCGGAATTTGATGCGTTTCTCTTCGCCTCGGTCGGCGAAGAGGTGGACGGAGTCCCGTTGAGCGTCTTGTCGGCGCTGGTGCGCCTCGGCCTCGATCCGCGGGAGGAAGCGGCGCGCCTGGCGCATCTGACCCGGGAGGCTGCGGTCGATCAATTGGCCAAGATGATCGCCCGCCTGTACGACCAGCGCTGGAGCGCATCGGAGGCGTGGAGGATTGCGAGCGGGCTGGTCGAGCGTTTGCCGATGATCGGCGGCGCCGCCGCGAAGGATGATCGCGCCGCACCGGGCGCCAGGTCCGCAATCGACTTCAGGTCGCCGTCGTTCTTGATTTACCTGGCGTTGGCGGTGGCGATGCTCGTCAGCCTTATCGCCAGCGGCTACCTGTCCTTGGGCGGGTAGGAGAATTTCTCTTGGCAGACCACAAATTCCATGTCGGGCAAGCGGTAGAATTCTTCCCGAATCGGGGCGTCGATCACAAGGCAAGAGGTCGCTATACCATCGTCCGCTTGCTCCCGATGGACGGCAATACGCCTCAGTATCGGGTCAAGAACAAGACCGACGGGCATGAGCGCATGGTCCGCGAGAACGAGCTCGACTCACAATAGTTTCCTCAACTTTTATTTGACGATTACGCCGTCTTTAAATTTTCTGCCGTTTATTAAGTACATAACCACTCAGCTTACGAAGAAATAAATTCCTATAATTCATCAACTTATCGAGTTTTTTTAGGTTGTATTTGCCGTTTGGTGGTCCCATATGGCGGAATAGCTATTGGCACTCGTGATACGAGAGCGCCAAATCGTCTCCACCGTATCCCGGCCCGAGGAGGCCATCGATGAAACTGCGTCCATTGCAGGACCGCGTCCTGATCCGCCGTGTCGAGCCGGAGGCGAAGACCGCCGGCGGCATTTTCATTCCCGACACGGCACAGGAAAAGCCGATGGAGGGCGAAGTCGTCGCCGTCGGCCCAGGCACCCGCGACGAGGATGGCAAGCTGCACCCGCTCGACGTCAAGACGGGCGACCGCGTGCTCTTCGGCAAGTGGTCGGGGACCGAAGTGAAGCTCGACGGCGTAGATCTCATGATCATGAAGGAAACCGATATCATGGGGATCATCGGATCCACCGTCGCCCAGCGCGCCACAAGCAACAAAGCCGCTTAACCAAAAGGAGCCCGACATGGCTGCCAAGGAACTCAGATTTAACGGCGATGCGCGCGCCCGCATGCTGCATGGCATCGACATCCTCGCCAACGCGGTGAAGGTGACGCTCGGCCCCAAGGGGCGCAACGTCCTCCTCAACAAGTCCTACGGCGCCCCCCGCATCACCAAGGACGGGGTGACGGTCGCCAAGGAGATCGAGCTTTCCGACCGGTTCGAGAACATGGGCGCGCAGATGGTCAAGGAGGTTGCCACCCGGACCAGCGATCAGGCCGGCGATGGCACCACCACCGCGACGGTCTTGGCCCAGGCAATCGTGCGCGAGGGCGTCAGAGCAGTCGCCGCCGGCATGAACCCGATGGATTTGCGGCGCGGCATCGACATGGCCGTCGCATCGGTCGTCAATGACCTGAAAAAGGGGTCGAAAAAGATCTCGACCAACGCCGAAATCGCCCAGATCGGGACGATCTCTGCGAATGACGACCGCGAGGTCGGCGAGATGATCGCGCAGGCGATGCACAAGGTTGGCAACGAGGGCGTCATCACGATCGAGGAGGCGACGAGCCTCGAAACCGAACTCGACATCGTCGAGGGCATGCAGTTCGACCGCGGTTATCTCTCGCCCTATTTTGTGACCAATGCCGAGAAGATGCTCTGCGAGCTCGAGAAGCCCTACATCCTCTTGTTCGAGAAGAAGCTGTCCAATCTCCAGGCGATCCTGCCGGTACTCGAAGCGGTGGTGAAGAGCGGCAATCCGCTTTTGATCGTCGCGGAGGATATCGAGGGTGAGGCGCTGGCGACCTTGGTCGTCAACAAATTGCGCGGCGGGCTCAAGGTGGCGGCGGTGAAGGCCCCGGGCTTTGGCGATCGGCGGAAATCCATGCTCGAGGATCTTGCGGTCGTCACCGGCGGCCAGGTGATCAGCGAAGATCTCGGCATCAAGCTGGAGAACGTCACACTCGACATGCTTGGTCAGGCCAAGAAGGTGCGCATCGACAAGGACAACACGACGATCATCGACGGCGCCGGCAAGAAGAAGGACATCGCGGGTCGCTGCACGCAGCTGCGCGCGCAGATCGAGGAGACGACCTCGGATTACGACAAGGAGAAATTGCAGGAGCGCCTAGCTAAACTGGCCGGCGGCGTTGCCATCATCCGCGTCGGCGGCGCTACCGAAATCGAGGTCAAGGAGCGCAAGGACCGCGTCGACGACGCGATGCACGCGACCAAGGCCGCGGTCGAAGAGGGCGTTGTCGCCGGCGGCGGTGTCACCCTCCTCTACGCCAGCCAAAAGCTCGACCGGCTCAACCCGGAGAACCATGACCAGAAGGTCGGGATCGACATCGTCCGCCGCGCCTTGCAGGCGCCGGCTCGGCAGATTTTCGAGAATGCCGGCGCGGAGGGCTCGATCATCGTCGGGAGGCTCCTCGACAAGGCCCAGGCCAATCACGGCTACGACGCGCAGAGCGGTACTTACGTCGACATGGTGAAAGCCGGCATCATCGACCCGACCAAGGTCGTGCGCCTGGCGCTGCAAGGCGCTGCCTCCATTGCCGGCCTCTTGATCACGACCGAGGCGATGATCGCCGACAGGCCGCAACCCGCTACGCCGGCGATGCCGGGCGGCGGCATGGACGATAGCGGCTACTAGGTCCGGCCTTCCGCGACCTGCACAAATGAAGGCCATTGCCGCTTCGTCTGAACGGAGCGGCAATGGCCATTTTTCCCTTCAACACGGTCCCTCGACCCGGACCATTTCGGGAGTGAAAGAGCGAGATGGGGCGGCATCAATTGCGATCATCCGCGTCATTTCCGGAACCGCGGGCGAGGAGTGACGGCGTGGAGAAACGGCTGCTCGAAGCCGCCCAAGCGGGCGACGCGCGGGCACAATGCAATCTCGGCATTCTTTACGACAATGGCTTGGACGATAACGGCTATAGAGTTGAAGGCAACAGGCCGCAGGCGGTGCGATGGCTGTTGGCCGCGGCCGAGCAGGGCTTGCCTCGCGCTCAGATCAAACTCGCCGAGGTCTACGCCGACGCGCCGGACACATCGGGCAGCCACGCGAGCGCGTGCGGGTGGTTCCTTCTGGCGGCGATGGGCTTGCGCGGCATCCATCTCGACCGAGCTCGATCCGGATACGAATTGATCGCCGCCCATTTGAGTGCGGCGCAAATCGCCGAGGCGTGGTCTTTTGCGCAGGACTGGACGCCAACGCCAACGAAAGAAGCGGCCGATCCCGGCGCACGACGCAGTCCTGACGATGGCTGACCGTTATGACAAGCAATGGCCGTTCTGACGAGCAACGGCCGCAAAACCGATTGGAAACGCCCGATGTATATTTCTCTGGCGGAAAGCCGCGCGACCCGCTTCAGACGATGGTCCGACGCTCACCAGCCTTCTGAAAACGATAACGAGATTGATGTGGCCCGGCTCGATTCTCTCGCCGGCGCGGATTCGGGCATTGAGAATACGGTGACGGCACCACCGGAAGGGCCGCGCGCTCCCTGGCTCGTGCCCGGGGTGGGTAATACGTTCTAGGATCGAGCGCTAGGACCGAGGGAAGCGGGGCGGACAGCCTAATTCGGGGATGAAATGGGCAGGCGCCGCGGATAATGGCTTCAGCGGGCGCGCAGCGAGGAGCGCCTCGGGCGGGAGCGGCATGCGCAATCTTCGCACGATCCTGATCGTCGATGACGACGCCGCCTTGCGGCAGTCGCTGGCCGAGCAGCTCGAGCTGCACGCCGAGTTTGCCAGCATCGAGTGCGACAGCGCCGCCGCGGCCATCGCGATCATCGGGCAGGAGCGGTTCGATGCCGTGCTGCTCGATGTCGGATTACCCGACATGGATGGGCACGAATTGTGCCGGGAGATGCGGCGCGCCGGGATCACGGTTCCGATCGTGATGCTGACCGCCGCGGACAGCGAAGCCGACACGGTGCAGGGGCTCGATGCCGGCGCCAATGATTACGTGACGAAGCCCTTTCGGTTGGGCGTGCTCTTGGCGCGGCTGCGGGCCCATTTGCGGCAGAGCGAGCTCAATGACGATGCGGTGCTGACGATCGGGCCCTACACCTTCCGGCCGAGCGCCAAATTGATGACCGTTGCCGGCGGTAAGAGGAAGGTACGCCTCACCGAGAAGGAAGCCGCGATCCTCAAATTCCTCTATCGCGCCGGCCGGGTGATCGGCCGCGGCACGCTGTTGGGCGAGGTCTGGGGGTATAACGCCGCAGTGACGACGCACACGCTGGAGACCCATGTCTATCGCCTGCGTCAAAAGATCGAGCGCGATCCCTCCCATGCCGAGATCCTGGTGACCGAGCCCGGCGGCTACCGGCTCTTACCGTAGCGCTCACCCTTATGGCCGCCCGTCGCCGCGGAAGCCGCGCGCGATGTAGACAGTGTAGAGGGTCCCGCCGCCGGGGCCCGAATGCGTCCTCACCGTCGTAAGCTCGGTCAGCTCGGCGAACTCGGGCCGCATCTCGTCGACGAGGCCATGCACGGTGACGGCGAGGAAATCCTCGCCCCGGTGGGTCCCGATGTTGTTTACCAGGCGCCACTGGTCGGTAATCCCGGGGATCGGGTTCCATTCGACGGCGCCGAACGGATGGGGCCGCACATAATAGATCAAGGACGCCAACAGCTCACGGTCGTCGGCAAGAAGGGTGAGGCCGGGATGCGCCTCGAGAATGGCGGCGACCTCTTGTCCGAGCTCGCGCCAGCCGCGCAGGCGGTGCAGCGGATCGTATTTGGCAGGTACCGCAACCCCGATCGCGGCGAGCGCGTCGGCCGCGCCGAAAAGGGCGATCGCCGCGATCAGGTTGAGGGCGACCCCGGCTCCCACCCAACCCCGCCAACCGCGCGCAATCGCCGAGGCGACCACCAGCACGATCCCCGAGAGGTAGGCCGGCGCCGCCCAATTCGGCTCGGCTCGCGACAGGAGGCTCAGCGCGAGCATGAGGATGAGGGTCGGCAGTGCAAAGGCGGCAAGCAGCCGGGAGCGCGGTTCCCGGAGGGCGCGGGGGCGCGCAACGATGACAATGAGGGCGGCGAAGAACACCGGCCCGATGACGCCGAACTGCGACCCGAGAAACTCGAAGAACGCGGTCGGATGCAAGAAGTTCGCCGTCGCCGACAGAGCGGCATTGTCGCGCAGATGCAGATAGCTGACGAAGCCATGGCTCCAGTTCCACCAAAAATTGGGCAGATAAATCAGCCCGGCGATGCCGGTGGCGACGCATAGCGGCCGCAAATGGCGCCGCTCTCCGGAGGCAAGGAGGACAAAAAGAAACGCCGACAACAGCCAATAGGCCATCGCGTATTTGGCCAGGAGGCCGGTTCCGGCGGCGATTCCGGCAACCAGCCACCAGCGCTCGCCGCCCGGCTCGCGCGCGCGGATGAAGGCGTAGAGCGCCGCCGCCCAGCACGGCAAGAGAACCGCATCGGTCGAGATGATGAAGGCCGACAAGGACACGCCCGGGAGCGTCACATAAGCGAGCGCCGACCAGAACCCGGTGCGGCGGTCGTAGAGACGGGCCGCGATCAGGTAGACGATGCCGGCGGCGCCGGCGTGGAGCAGCGGCGCCGACAATCGGATGGCAAACTCGCTGTCGCCGAAGGCCGCCGTGGTCAGCCAGATAAGCCAGGCAACAAGCGGCGGCTTGGAATAATACCCGAAGGCAGGATGCTGCGCCCAAAACCAGTATTGCGCCTCGTCGGGATAGAGCCCGGCCGATTGCGCGACCAGCCATATGAGGCGGGCCGCGGGGATCGCTGCCACCGCGGCGAGCGTCCAGGTGCCGTAGGCGCGGCCGATACCGGACATGCCGCCAGTGCTCCCGGCCGAAGCTGAGTTCCGCCTCACGGTTTCGTGTTTGGCAGAGGCTTTGCGCAGCGTGGCTGCATCCTGTACCCATTGGCACGCTTGCCTTTGGCAAGCCATTGGCTTTTATAGATGCCCGAGCGCGGGAGCCTCAACACCTGCGGCTCGGGAACACCACGAATTCGGGAGGAGATCATGCGCAAGACAGCACTCGTTCTGGGCATCGTCACGGCGGTCGCGGCGTGGCCGATGGCCCAGGCAGCCGTCACCACCTACAAAGCCACCCTCGGCGGCGCGGCCGAGGTGCCGCCGGTCACCACGGAAGGCAAGGGCACCGCGCAGATCAGCGTCGATTCCGCAACGAAGATGGTAACCTGGAAGGTCGATTATACCGGGCTGAGCGGCCCGGCGACCGCGGCACATATCCATTGCGGCGCCGCAGCCGGCGCCAATGCCGGCGTCGCGGTGCCGCTCGGGACCGGTCCCACTGCCGCCAGCCCGATGCAAGGCTCGGCAGCCATGACCGACGCGCAACTGGCCGACCTGACCGCGGGCAAGTGCTACGTCAATGTCCACACCGCCGCGAACAAGGGCGGCGAGGTCCGCGGCCAACTCGTGCCGTAGTCACCGCGCGCGACCCGGCATGGGGCAGCCGGCGGCATCGGCCTCCGGCGGGCTGATGCGGACGAGGAGCTGTCCGGTCAGCCCGCACGGTCCGATGCTGGGATCGCCGGCGAGGCAGCCCTCGAAGGCTTCGATCGTGGTGTCGCGAAATATTGCGCGGATGACGAGCCCATCGCGCAACCAAACGCGCTCGGCCGCCGCCTGATAGCCGCTCGCCGGGCCGGGCCCGACGCCGCATAAGAGGTCGGGCGCGCCGTAGGCGGCGTCGAGCGCACCGAGAACCGCGCGCGCCGCCAGCGGGGTTACGCCGTGGCGTTGGCGCTCGAGCTGGATCCGCTTCAGCCCGCCGGTCCTCTTGTCGAGCTGAAAAAACGCGATCAACGGAACGCCGCCGACCACCACGGTGCGCAGTACGATTTGGGCATAGCTGTCGCCGAAATCGATTGGTACCGGCAATACCGTGGCGCGCGCCCCGAAATGCGCGACGAGCGCGCCGCCCGGCTCACCCCAATAGGTCCCCTCCCAGAGATCGGCGATGCCCGCGGCGCTGGCCGGCCCCGCAAGGAAGCAGACGAGGGCCGCGGGTCGCAGGAATGCCGAAATCAGCGGCGCTGCGGGAGGCTCGACCCGGATCCGAGCTGGCCGCCATGGACCGGTGATACGGTCTCGCCGGCGCCGGTGTTCTTGTTGGTGAGGTTATAGGACGCCATCTGCTGCAGCTGATCCTTCGTAATATCCAGCGTCAGCCGGCTGTTGTCGGTCTTGATGTCGCCGAACTTGACGGCGACGTTCTTGCCGCCCATGCCGAGGAACCGGCCGACATCGACGACGACCTGCGCCACAGTTCCGTCCTTGTTCAGCACGAGGTCCTGGACGCCGCCGATTTTCTGGTTGTTGCGGTCGTAGACCGAGGCGCCGATCATCTTGTGCGCGCGCAGCTGATCGGAC
>Ga0210394_10003568_pt1 | contig 19264 bp, 15 predicted proteins | sample IncBWC12MmetaG_FD_160121 | JGI IMG/M metagenome (GOLD analysis project Ga0210394, IMG submission 160121) | Forest soil microbial communities from Barre Woods Harvard Forest LTER site, Petersham, Massachusetts, United States - Inc-BW-C-12-M | ecosystem: Environmental > Terrestrial > Soil >...
GCAACAAGACCTACTTCCATCCCTTCGGCGTCATCGGCCGATCGATTGGAAATCATGATTTCTACCAATGCTGGCTCAAGGCGCGAGCTTGCGGCGATACGTCTTCGCTGCTGGATTTTTCGCCATGCAATGTCATGGCCGAAAACGGCCGCTTCTTCCCGCCGGCCGAGGCGCGCAACACCCCCATCGGCGGTGCGAACTATGCGCTGCATGTCGATGCGCTGTCGATATCCCGCCATCTGCGCAGCTACGCCGAAGCGCGCGGACTTCTGCGCGTCGAGGGCAAAGTGACACGGGTGCAGCAACGGGACGACGGGTTCATCCGCAGTGTGGCGCTGGCCGATGGCCGGGAAATTCAAGGTGACTTCTTCATCGACTGCACGGGTTTCAAGGGACTCTTGATCGGTCAGGCGCTAGGCGTCGGTTCCGTGGATTGGTCGGGTTATTTGCCGTGCGATCGCGCCATCGTGACGCAGACGGCCAGCCAAAAGCCGCTGCTTCCCTTTACACGCGCCACGGCTCAGCCGGCGGGGTGGAGCTGGCAAATACCCTTGCAACATCGCATGGGACAGGGCTATGTGTACTCGAGCCGATTCTGCAGCGACGCCGCTGCGAAATCGACATTGATGCGGAGCCTCGGAGGAGTTGCCGTCGACGATCCGCGAATCATCCCGTTTACCACCGGGCACCGGAGAGAATTCTGGAAGCACAATTGCCTTTCGATCGGCCTGGCCTCCGGTTTTGTCGAACCCTTGGAGGCGACAGCCATGCATATGATTGCGCGTGGGATGGATTTTTTCCTGCGCTACTTTCCGGATCGCGACTGCGACCCTGCGCTGATTCGGGAATACAACCGCCGCATGGCGGCGGACTATGAAGAGATTCGTGATTTCATCGTCCTGCACTACAGCGCCACCGACCGGGACGATTCGCCTTTCTGGCAGTGGTGCAAGAACATAAGGCCGCCGGATTCATTGCAGGAACGAATCGAGCTGTTCAAAGGCCACGGTGCACTGCGCGAAGGGGTCGATGAGTTGTTTCGCAGTTCCAGCTGGCAATCCGTATTCGAAGGCATGGGCATCAGTCCGAGAGTTTTCTGCCCTCGAGTGGAGAATATGGACTACGCCGACATCGCGGCCAGTTTGACCGCCGCCAAAGCGGCCATTGCCGGCATGGTGGCTCACCTGCCGACTCACGAAGAATTCCTGCGGGCGAAGACCGGTTAGTCTTTCGCCCCGAGGGCCGACCTTTGGCCTTTTGGCGCGGTTGGCGTGTCCCCTCGCCCGCGCTCAAGGCCGTACGAATGGCGATAGCTAAAATCTATCGCCACCCGGTTGTCTCCGCCAAGTTGCGCTGTCTATGATGTTGCGCCTTCGCAACGGATGATACGCACCTGGATCAGCACGGCTCAAATCGCAGACAAGTATTACAAGGCCTGATTGCGGCCGCTTTGCCCCTGAGCACGCTATCGTGTGGCAACGAATCCGGCGGAAGCACCAACGGCGGGCCATTGGTGGTGGGTGGACTGCCGGTGACCTGCAACCTCACGCTACCGGTGGCGTGCGTCTCAAAAGCCCGGAGCAACGGCGCCCTCCCCGCCGGCCAGTCGCGCTTCGAATACCAGTACAGCAAGTACAACGGCTGGCCCGAGGTCAAAGAATCCTTGATGGCGGGCCGTATTCAGGCGGCCTACATGCTTGCGCCGCTGGTCATGGACCTGGCGGACAGAAAGGTGCCTGTAAAGATCGTCTCGCTCGGGCATCGCTCAGGCGCCGTCATCATGGTCAGGACCGATTCACCGTACCGCAACTTCAAGCAACTGACGGGCAAGCAGATCGCGATTCCCAGCCGCTTCGCCGTGGACTTTCTGTTCTTGAGGAAGATGTTGGCCCGGGAAAACATGACGCCCAGCGACATCCAAATCGTGGAGATGGCGCCGCCCGACATGCCGGCGGCGCTTTATGCGAACGCCGTCGATGCGTACTGCACCGGCGAACCCTTCGGAGCCGCCGCTCAGCAAGCCGGTTACGCGCGACCGCTCCGCATGACCCGGGATGAGTGGCGCAACTACATCTGCTGCGTGCTGACGGTGCGTGAGGAGTTGATCCAGGCAAATCCGGCCATGGTTCAGGACCTCGTCAATCAAGTGCTGGGCGCCGGAATATGGCTCGATCAACGGCAGGAGAACCGCAACACGGCCGTTGCCATTGCTGCGGGCCGGGATTTCTTCAATCAAGATCCGAAGATCATTCGTTTCGTGATGGAGAATCCCACGGATCGGGTGACCTACGGCGATCTGCGCATGATCCGCGCCGAATTCGAAGACCTCATGCAGCTCTCGCTGGCCGCAGGCACGATCAAGCACCCCATCCCCTACGAGACCTATGTGGAGGAGACCTTTGCAAAGAACGCACGCGCCGCCGCCATCTCCCTGTAGTCCTTCATGAGATGTAGCACCCGCCTTTTGCCTCTATTGGCTTGCATGCTGTTGTGCATGACGGCGCGAGCCGCCGAATCCGAGACACTCAAAGCCGGCATTTTCAATCCGGCGCGCGCGGCGCCGGATTTTTCCGTTCAGGGTTCTGACGGCACCCCGCTCACTCTCAGCCATTATCGCGGCAAGGTCGTGGTGCTGGCGTTTGGTTACACCCATTGTCCCAATGTTTGTCCGGTCACTCTCGCGATTCTCGCGCAGGCGCATCGCAATCTGGGAGCGCTGGGAGCGCAGATGCAGGTCATCTACCTCACGGTTGACCCGGAACGCGACAGCGCCGAACGGCTGAGGCAGTATCTGGCCGCCTTCGACGCCACCTTTGTGGGCGGCACGGGCACCGCCGTGCAGATGGCGGCAGTGCGCAAGGCGTATGGCGTCACGGCCGAGAAGGTCGGCGATGCAAAAGACTATGCCGTTGCCCACTCGTCCTTTGTGTATCTCATCACCCGTGAGGGCAAGCTGCGGGCGTTGATGCCGTTCGGACACGCGGCGGATGACTATACGCACGATATTTCCCTGTTGCTGAATTGAGCGATGGGTGTCGTGCGCCTGTCTCACAAGCACCCATGGATCCCGATCCTCGCCGCAGCCGCGTTGAGCACGGTTGCCTGGGCGGCTTTCACGCCCGTCATCTTTGCCTCGCGTGAAGAGACCTTCGAAATCCCCAAAGGGACCTGGGCCCGGCGCATGGCGGGTAACAAGGTGGAGATCCTGCCCTCCCACGTTTATCTGACCGTCGGCATCAGGGACGTGTTGCTGCTGAAGAACCAGGATGACGTGCCGCAAATATTCGGGCCGACCTTGATGATGCCGGGCCAAAGCTTCCGCCTGCCGTTCGAAGTGGCCAGCAGCTATCAATTTGCCTGCACCGCACATGCGAGCGGCCAAATGACCGTGGTGGTCGATCCGCAACCCGATACTCCGTGGCGGCGGCTCGTGTGGAGATCACGAAGAATTTTCAGGATCGTTGCGTAGAATGAAAAAAATAACACAAAGTCTGCCGGCGCTCGCCGTCATCGCGGTATTGCTGGCCGCGTGGTGGCTGATCGTCGTCGAAACTCGCAGCGTTATTTTCCCCACGCCCTGGCAGGTGGTGACGGGCACCGTCGAGCTCATCGAGGATGGCACTCTGTGGAGACACATCGGTGCTTCGTTGATGCGGGTCGGCATCGGGTTCTCACTGGCGGTCTTGATCGCGGTGCCGTTGGGCCTCTGGCTGGGTTGGGTCAGGGGGGCCTATGCCACGCTCAATCCGCTCTTTCAAATATTGCGGCCCATCTCGCCGATCGCCTGGATTCCCCTTGCCATTCTCTGGTTCGGCGTCGGCAATGCCTCGCCGATCTATCTCATTTTCATTTCGTCGGTATTTCCCATGATCGTGCAGACTACCGCCGGCGTGCATACCATCGAGCGCCGCTATCTCCATGCCGCGCAGAATTTCGGTGTCTCGCGCTACACGCTGTTTCGCCAGGTGGTGATTCCCGCGGTGTTGCCGCAGATCATCGTCGGCATGCGGATCGGACTGGGCGTCGCATGGCTGGTGGTGGTCGCTGCGGAGATGATTGCCCTGCGCTCGGGACTTGGATATCTCATCATCGATTCCCGCAACGCCGGCAATCGATACGATCTCGTGATCGCCGGAATGATCATCATCGGGCTGATTGGATTGATGCTGGACGGCGTGATGCGATTGCTCGAGGGACTGAAGTCAGTCAGGTGGCGTTATGCGCGCTAAGATCGAGCTGAACGGCATCCGCAAGGGATTCGCATCGCGCGACGGAGCGCTGCGGGTCGTCGAAGACGTCAGCCTATCCGTCGGGGACGGCGAGTTCGTCGCCATCGTCGGCCCCTCGGGATGCGGAAAAACGACGTTGATGAACATGATCGTGGGGTTCATGCAACCGGACTCGGGTTCCATCCTCATCGACGGAGCGCCGCGCACCGAACCCAATGCCAAGGGCATTCTGATTTCACAGCAGGGTTCGATCTTCCCCTGGCTTACCGTTCAGCAGAATCTGATGTTCGGACTGAATGATCACCCTCAAGCCGACAAGAAGGGAGTCGCAGATCACTATGCGGCCATGGTGGGATTGAAGGGCTTTGAGGGCAACTATCCCCACGAGCTCTCGGGCGGGATGCTCAAACGGGTGGAGCTGGCACGGGCGTTCGCGGTGAAACCCGAGATACTTTACATGGACGAGCCGTTTTCCGCGTTGGATGCATTGACGAACCTGCGCATGCGCAATGAGCTGCTGCGTATCCTCGAGGAGGAACGCCACACCGTCATGTTGATTACCCATGATGTGGAAGAGGCCATTCACCTGGCCGACCGGATCATGGTGTTGTCGCCGAGACCCGCGAGAATTCAAGCGACGTTCGACGTCGGCCTGCCGCATCCGCGCAAACTGACCAGCCCCGAAGTGCAGGAGCTACGCGTTGCAATCCTGCATGAGCTTGGCGTGGATCGGAATGCGGAATGAAGACCCTGAACAGTCCACGAGCACGGCGTATCGCCCCCAAGAACAGGATCCTCTCCTAAGCAGGCTCCGAAACGAAGACATTCCACGAAAGCGGGCGCAGCTTGGCCTGAAGTTGAGATCCTTTGATAGAACACTCGCGGTGTTGGCGCGGCTTGACGGTGTCCGGCGCCGATTTTGTGTTCGCTGCTTTTAAGTCTTGATGCTGAAGCTCAGTGGCGGAGAAGATTTTGCGACCACCCAATCCGCGCAGCTCGACCACCAGACTCATGTCCTCCTCAGGACTACAATTCAGCGCGAATACCGTCCCTCGACCGCTCTTTTCATCGTAGAGAACACTTGCCAGCAGATAATCCAGACGGGGGTGAGTTCCTGTGGCGTAGCTGTCGGTCTCGACCTGCGCGCGCAGCACATTGCCGTGACCGAACTGCGAGGCTTGTGAAAAAGGATGGAAGATGGTTTGTCGCCACGCCGGGCCGCCGGACTCGGTCATGATGGCGCCGATGACATTGACGAGCTGTGCCAGGCAGGCTGCTTTGACGCGGTCGGCATTGTTCATCAGCGTGATGAGCACGCCGCCGACGATCAGTGCATCCTCGACATTGTAGACCTCCTCGATGAGCGGCGGTGCCTCGGGCCAACCAGGCACGCGCAGGTCGGAAGGCGCATGCGCCTTGTACCAGACATTCCACTCATCGAGCGAGAGCATGATGCGCTTCGGGGAGCGTCGCTTGGCGGCGACCGCATCGGCGATGGCCGCGACCTCCTTGATGAAGGATTCGAGGTCTTTGATCACGGCGAAGTAGGATTTGATGTCGTTCGCGTCATTGCGAAAATACTGGTGCAGCGAGATGAAATCGACATGATCAAAGCAGTGCTCGAGAACTTCGTGCTCCCAGTGGCCGTAGGTCGGCATGCTGCGATTGGATGAGCCGCAGGCAGTCAGCTGAACGCCGGGATCGACCCAGCGCATGACTTTGGCCGTCTCCTGCGCGACGCGGCCATATTCCGCGGCCGTCTTTTGACAGATCTGCCAGGGGCCATCCATCTCGTTGCCGAGGCACCAGAACTTGATGCCGTGCGGCTCCTCAAAGCCATGCGCGCGCCGCAGGTCGGAATACTGCGTTCCGCCCGGATGGTTGCAATATTCGATGAAGTGCCGCGCTTCATCGGGTCCGCGGGTGCCTAGATTGACGGCGAACATCGGTTCGACGCCGGCCGCCTTGCACCAGCCGATGAACTCGTCGGTGCCGAATTGGTTGGTCTCCGTACTGCCCCAGGCAAGATCCAGCCGTCTCGGCCGCTTATCCTTCGGGCCTACACCATCCTCCCAGTTGTAGCCCGAGAGGAAATTGCCGCCGGGATAGCGAATGATTGTTGCGCCCAATTCCTTGGTCAGTGCGAGCACGTCCTTGCGACAGCCGCTTGCATCGGCGGTCGGATGTCCGGGTTCGTAGATGCCGCCGTATACGCAGCGGCCCATATGTTCGACGAAGGTCCCGAAGATGCGTCGGTCCAGCGGCGCAATCACGAAGTCGCGATCGACCACAATTTTGCCAGTCAGCATTTTGAGTCTCCGAGCTAAAGCAGATTGAACAACACATCGTTCACGCGATGCTCCGCGTCGGCAAGCGCCGCATCGATAGGCTTCTGTCCCGTGATTGCAGATTCCATTTCCTCCGAGACGACCTGCTGGATGAGGAATTGGCGCTGCACGCCGGGAGGAAGCGGCTCGGCGATTTCCACCAGCTTGGCGATTTCGGCGCGATGCGGCAGCGCGCGCCAGCGCGAGCTCTCGATCACGTCCTGGTAGGCGGGCAAATGGCCGGTTCGCGACCATTCAAAATCATTGTCGCGCAAGAATCGAAGTACGCGGAATATGGCGCGCGTCTTCTCGACGCTGCGATTCGCGCGAGGAACCACCCACGAGTGGCCATCGGCGTAAGTCACATCGCGACCCGGATAGAGCTGCGGGTAGGGGACCACGGTGTAGCCGCCGGCCAACGGAGAGCCGGACTGTTTCGATGCCTGTTCGTAGGTACCGATCATCCACGTGCCGACCAGGTAGACACCGCCTTGGCCATTCAGAAAACCGCCCGTCGCCGCCGTGTAATCCTGGTCCTTGGTCGTCAGGCCATCGTCATAGATCTGCTTGAAGAGTTGCAATACGCGTCGCGCCTCCGTCGTTTGCAATTTGATGTGGCGCGGATCGGAAAAGAAATCCGACTTTTGCTGCATGAGAAAGGTAAAAAGATTTCTTGCGTATGCATACGGCTCGTTCACCGTCGATTGAACGAGATAGGGCTTTGAGGTGGCGCGCCCGAACTGCCGCCCATGTTGCAAGAGCTCCTCCGGACTGCGCGGCAAGGTTGGTTTTCCATCCGCGACCAGTCCGGCAGCGCGGAACAGATTCAAGTTGATGTGCCAGAGAGGAGCCCAGTTGTCAAAAGGCAGTGCGTACACGTGCTCGCCGCGTGTCACACCCTGGCGTGCCACGGGAGTGAAGCTTTTTGGATCGATTCCCACCGACTTCAATCCCTCCTCGAGCGGAACGATGAGGTGGCGCTGGCTATAGTCGGAGATCACCGATTCGTGCATGGTCACCAGATCGGGTGGATTGCCGGCCGCCAGTTCGGCCGACAATTGATCGTAGCCGGGCCAGTAAACAATGTTGACCCGGACGTGTAGGTCGGGATTTTCGGCGTTGAACTTGTTGATCAGCGTCGTGATGATTCCGCATTCTCCTTCCGCGGCCGCCACATCCGTGGAGCTCGCGTACTCCGCATCGCAGGCACCGAAGAAGCGCTGCAGAGTGATCTGAATCGGCTCATCGGCCTTTTGTCTGCAGCCCGACACAGCGGCAATTGCGGACAGCGCCGCGAGACTTGCGAGTCGGCGTTTCATCCTGCCGCCGCGCGCGCTACGCCGGCAACGATGTAGCGCTGAAAGACCACGTAGACGATCAGAATGGGAAGGCTGGCAAAGACCGCCTGCGCCATGAGGAAACCCAGGCCGTTGGTCTGCGCAAAATTCATCTGCGAGGACGCGACGCCCACGGTCAAGGTGTACATGTCGGAATTCGTCGCCGAGATGAGAGGCCACCAATAGTCATTCCAGGTCGACAAGAAGGTGAAGATGCCCAGCGTGACCTGCGCCGGCACCGAGAGGGGCAGCACGATTCGCCAGAAGGTCTTGAGGTGCGATGCGCCGTCGAGCCACGCCGCCTCCTCCAGCTCTTTCGGCATCGCGCGAAAATACTGCGCCATCAGGAACACGCCGAACGGGGCGGCGAGCCCGGGAAGGATGAGTCCGCCATAGGTGTTGTGTAAGTGCAGCGCGGTGAACATCTGATGCCGCGCAATGATGACCGATTGCTCTGGGATCGCCAGGCCGAACAGCACAATGACAAAGAGGGCGTCGCGCCCCCGAAATCGCAGGCGCGCGAAACCGTAACCGGCAAGCGAGGACAGAATGAGCACGCCAAAGGTGACAGCCAGCGATACGACGGCGCTGTTCAGAAGCCAGTGGAAAACGGCCGAGTGTCCGAGAATGTCGGTGTAGTTCTGCAGCGTGTAGGGCGGAGAGAATGCTGCCTGCGTACCGCGTAGCAGCTCATCATTCGGTTTCAGCGAGAGCAGCAGCGTCCACAGCAGCGGCGCAGCCATCGCGATCGAGGATATCGCAAGAGCGGTGCCCAGAGTCCGGTTTGGCCGTGTTCCCTGAGAGCGGGATGCGGGCATGGTCATCCTCTCCGGCGGCCGCGGGCCGCGAAGAACTGGGTCATCGCTGCGGCCAAAATGATGCAGAACAAGATTTCAGATGCTGCGGCGGCATACCCAATGTCCCAGCGCTGGAAGCCGACCTGATAGATGAACAGAACGATGGGCAGAGAGGCATTGTTTGGACCCCCCAGCGTCATGATTTGAGCCTGGCCGAACAATTGAAACTGCAGGATGATCTCGATGACCACGACGACAACTGCGGTCCGGCGAATGGATGGCAGCGTAATACTGAGGAGGGTGCGCCACCATCCGGCGTTGTCCAGCGCCGCCGCTTCGTACAAATCCGCGGGCACCTGTTGGAGCGCGGCCAGGAACAGCATCATGGGCAACCCGATGCACCACCAGACGGTGACCATTGCCAATGCGGGCAGTGCGAGATGGGCGCTGCTCAGAAATGGAATCGGCGCCATGCCGATGCTCTTCATGACACCGGCGATGAGGCCGCCATCCGGGATCAGTACCATGCGCCATATGAGCGTGACGATGGTGACCGACAGAACTGATGAAGAGAAGAATAAGCCGCGCAAGATAGCAGAGCGTCTGGAGCGATTATTGAGCGCCAGCGCGAGACCGAGGCCGATGATTGCAAGAGCGGGGACGGTCAACACCACGAAGTAACCGGTGTTGCGGACCGACTTGAGGAATACGGGGTCGCGGAACAGGCGGGTGTAATTCTCCCATCCAATGAATTGCGAGCCACCGAAGAGATCCGCCTTATGCAGACTGAGCCACATGCCCGAGAAGAGGGGGAAGACGAGGAGTATCGAAAAGACCATCAGATACGGCGCCACGAAGAGCATGCCGCTGCGCGCCTCGCCCGCGGCGGCAGACCACACTCGCATCTGCGCCACCGTTTCAGTTTGCCTGGTCGCCGTCATCCTTCAGCTGAACCGCCGGCAATTGCGGCCCTCGGCGTCGAACAGATGAGTCCCGGCGGCGTCGAATTTGATCCCCAGGGTTTCACCTACGCGTGCGGTGAAAGATGCGCCATCGACCGCCACGATGCGATCTTCGCTCGCGAGCGCCAGATATACATGTGTCTTGTCGCCCATGAATTCGGCGAATTCGACGGTTGCATTCGTGAGGCCTTCGCCGGGCGCGCACAGCTTCACCGATTCCGGCCGCAAGCCAATCCGCAGCGGGCCTTCGGAGGGCAGAGCGGATGTGGGCACAAGGGTGTCGATTTGTGTACCGTCAGCGAGCCTCACGCGCTGCAGCGTCTCCGCAGCGGCGACCCGGGTGACCGCGAGAGTATTCATCGCGGGGGAACCGACGAAGGTGGCAACGAACAGCGTTGCCGGATGGTTATAGACCTCGCTCGGAGTTCCTATCTGTTCAATGCGCTGTTGGTTCATGACCACAATCCGGTCGGCCAATGTCATCGCTTCGGTCTGATCATGGGTGACGAAGACCATCGTCCTTTTGATGCGTCGGTGCAGATTCGCGATCTCATGCCGCGTCCGGCTGCGAAGCGCCGCATCCAGATTGGACAGCGGCTCATCGAACATGAAAACTCTCGGGTCTTTGACTATCGCCCGGCCGATCGCCACGCGCTGACGCTGTCCGCCGGATAGCTCCGCGGGCAGCCGGTTCAACAGCGGTTCCATTTCCAGCATCCGCGACACATCCGCGATGCGTCGATCGATCTCCGCTGTTGCGACCCCGACATTGACCAGGCCGAAGGAGATGTTCTCACGCACCGTCATGTGCGGATACAGCGCATAGCTCTGAAATACCATGGCCACGCCGCGCTTGCCCGGGGTCAGATGGTCGACGCGCTCGCCCTCGATTTCGATGGCGCCCGAGTCTATGGACTCAAGACCGGCGATCGCGCGCAAGAGCGTCGACTTTCCGCACCCGGAAGGACCCAGAACGACGAGAAGTTCGCTGGCGCCGACCTCGAGCGAAACATCATCCAGCACCAGCGAGGTGCCGAATCGTTTGCTGACACCCTTGAGCGCAAGACCAATCACGCACTTCCCCTTTTCTGATGTTTCGACCTAGTGATTGTGGCGGGGGATGCCCTTGGTGCGCGCGATGCGCTGATATTTCACCGCCGGTTCGAGAACCGATCCGGTCTCCATCTGTCCGACGACACTGCGCTGCATTTCCTGCCAGGGCGTCTGGCTTGCCGGATAGGAGTACCCCCCGGCGGCCTGCAGATCCTGCCGGCGCTTCGTCATTTCGACCTCGGAGAGCAAGACATTCACCGCGCCTTTTCTCAAATCCACACGGACCCGATCTCCTGTCTTGAGGACGGCCAGGCCACCGCCGACCGCCGCTTCGGGCGAAGCATTCAGAATGGACGGCGATCCCGAAGTGCCGGATTGGCGGCCGTCGCCGATGCATGGCAACACATGTATGCCTTGTTCAATGAGTTGAACCGGCGCGCGCATATTCACGACTTCGGCGCCACCCGGGTAGCCGATGGCGCCCGTGCCGCGCATGAACAGTACGCAGCGCTCATCGATATCCAGCGCGGGATCATCAATGTGCGCGTGATAGTCTTCGGGCCCGTCGAAGACCACTGCACGGCCTTCGAAGGCTTCGGGATCCTTCGGATTGGACAAATAGCGGTCGCGGAATTCCTTCGAGATCACGCTGGTCTTCATGATGGCGGAATCGAAGAGATTCCCACGCAGTACCAAGAAGCCGGCCTTGTGGGACAGCGGACGTTCGAAGGGGCGGATTACGGCCTCGTCAAGAATGACGGCCGAAGCGCAGTTCTCGCCGATCGATCGGCCGTTGGCGGTCAAGGCTTTATCGAAAATAAGCCCCTGTTTCAGCAACTGAGCCACGACCGCCGGAACGCCGCCGGCGCGATAGAAGTCTTCTCCCAGATATTCGCCCGCCGGCTGCAGGTTCACCAGCAGCGGCACATCGTAGCCATAGGTTTGCCAATCATCGATGGAAAGCGCCACGCCGATGTGGCGTGCCAGAGCAATGAGATGCAACGGCGAATTCGTCGACCCGCCGAGAGCGGAATTCACTCGAATCGCATTGATGAAGGCCTCGCGAGTGAGTATGTCGGAGGGCTTGCGGTCGGCACGGATCATCTCGACGATTTGTCGGCCCGTTTCGTAGGCACATTCCTGTCTATCGCGCAGTGGCGCAGGGATGGCAGCCGAACCCGGCAGCGACATGCCCAGTACCTCGGATAGGCTGTTCATGGTTGTCGCGGTGCCCATGGTATTGCAATAACCCGTGGACGGTGCCGCCGAGGCGACCAGTTTGATGAACGCGGCACGATCGATTTCACCGGCCGCGAAACGCTCGCGCGCCTTCCAAACGACAGTTCCCGAGCCAATGCGCTTGCCGTCCGCCCAGGCGCTCAACATGGGGCCGACGGATAGCGCAATCGCAGGTATATCAACCGTCGCCGCGGCCATCAGGCAGGCGGGGGTGGTTTTGTCGCAGCCGACGGTGAGAACCACTCCATCGATGGGATAACCATACAGAAGCTCAACCAGGCCCAAATAGGCGAGATTGCGATCCAACCCCGCGGTCGGGCGCTTGCCCGTTTCCTGAATCGGATGCACGGGAAATTCGATGGGAACGCCCCCCGCATCGCGTATGCCTTCCCGCACACGTGTCGCGAGAACCAGGTGATGGCGATTGCAGGGCGAAAGATCGGAGCCGGTTTGGGCGATGCCGACGATGGGCCTTCCCGACTGCAATTCGGTGAGCGTCAGGCCGAAATTCAGGTAACGCTCCAAGTACAACGCGGTCATATCCGCATTATCCGGATCGTCGAACCATGCCCTTGAGCGCAGGCGGCGGGGTGGAGAGGGAGAGGCCGAGTTCATGCTGAGTATCCGTTCGCAGGGTCTATGAAAAGGTGAGAAATCTGGGCGGTTGCGCTCCCATATTTACTCAGACAAAATGCCATAGTGGCCTGGCCTTGGCAAGATAGCGCATGCTCGGCAATGCGCATCTCGTCTGAAAATATATCTTAGTCAACGGCAATCATCGAACAACCAATTGTGAGCAGCGACCGTCTTTTTGCCACGCTATTCCTCGCGGCCTGCACCGCGACAGGTCCTGCTTTCGCGGCGTCCGAACGCACCCATCAGCCGATCGAAAGCGCTTCCTTCGGCCGCGCGGGAGACGCAATCGTGCAAATCTACACGCTGACCAACATCCACGGTATCGAAGCCCGAATAATGACCTATGGCGCAACCTTGGTGTCGCTGCGGACGCCGGACCGTGCGGGTCATTTCAACAACGTCATTCTAGGTTTCGACACGCTTGATTCCTATCTGGCCGGTGTACCTTATTTTGGCGCTACTGTCGGCCGCTACGCGAACCGCATCGCCAATGGCCGCTTCACCTTGGACGGCAAGAGTTACCAGTTACCGCAGAACAACGGCCCGAACAGTTTGCACGGCGGCAACCAAGGTTTCGACAAGCGCGTATGGACGGCCGAACCGATACCGACACCCACGGGACCGTCGCTGCGGCTGTCCTATGTGAGCGCGGCGGGCGAGGAAGGCTACCCCGGAGAACTGACGGCTCACGTCACGTATCGGCTCAATGACGATGATTCGCTCGCCATCGACTTTGAAGCGACTTCCACCGCGCCGACACCCGTCAATCTTGCCAACCATGCCTACTTCAACCTCACGGGTGATTCTCGGAACGCGATTTTGGATCATCTGCTCAAGATCAACGCCGATCGCTTCACACCCGTCAACGCCACGCTGATTCCCAGCGGCGAGATGCGGGAGGTTGCGCACACCCCATTCGATTTCCGCACGCCACAGACCATCGGCAGCCGTATCAATGACCGAGATGAGCAGCTTCGCTTTGGCGGGGGCTACGATCACAATTGGGTGCTCAACAGGTCAGCTTCGCAGCCGCTGACGCTTGCCGCCGTACTGTCCGATCCCAAAAGCGGCCGCTCGATCGAGATTCGGACCACCCAACCCGGCCTGCAATTCTACTCGGGCAACTTTCTAGACGGGAAACCGGCAGGCGCCGGCACGGTATTTGAGTACCGAACCGGCTTATGCCTGGAAACTCAGCATTTTCCGGATTCGCCCAACCAGCCAACCTTCCCATCGACGGTCTTGAGGGCCGGACAGATCTATGCCGAGAAAACCGTCCTGATCTTCCGCACGGACAAATAGCGGGATCCTCGCTAGGCGGCCGACAGCCGAAACAGGCCGGCGCCGTGGCGCGGTATGAGCGGGACAAACTCATCCTGAACAGGTTTGAGGTCTGATCTCTGCCACAGATCCCGTACCCGCGCGACCCCCTTCACCCCCAATTGCTCAAACTTGATCGTCACCAGCGCCGGGGCTTCGCTCAGGTTGAACACCGCGACATAGATATCTTGACCCACCGCGGACTTCGCGCGCCATGCCGCCAAGCCGTCGCTCTTAAAAAGCTCGCGACCATCGGTGCTGGCCTGATTTACGGCCAGGACCTCGTCGTTCGTGAGTAGCGATAACGTGAAATCGTCGAGTTTGCGCAGATCTCCCCCCATCATCAGAGGAGATCGTGCGATCGACCACAGGGTCAGTAAAGTCACCTGCTCTTCGGCAGTGAAACGCGTCTTTCGACGACCCAATTCAAGAGTCCCCAGTGGCAGCATGTCGGCATCAGGCCAATTTCCAGGCCGCGCGTAAGTGCTCCAGTTCTTGAGCCGGTCGAACTGCTCGAGTAGCAGCGGCCAGGTGTCCCAGAAATCGTCGCTGATACGCCACAGATTGGCGTTGAGTGCCGCATCGGCGGCGGCGGCCAGCGGTGTCTCGCCGGGGGACAGAGAAAGCAACATCGGACGCCCACAGCGTCCGATGGCGCGGTGCACCGCGTGAATTTCGGGAGCATTGCGGAAATATGGACGGCTCATGTCGTCTGCCTTGACAAAGTCCACACCCCAGGACGCGTACAGCCGAAGTATCGAGTCGTAGTATTCCTGTGCGCCGGGCTTTGACATGTCGATCCCGTACATGTCGGCATTCCACGCGCACACATTCACACGGTCTGCGATATCGTTCGCGCGAGATCGCGCTCCTAGGATGGGTGTGTTCTGCCGTGCTGCCTGGCGCGGCACACCGCGCATCATATGAATGCCGAATTTCAAACCGAGGCTGTGGACATAGTCGGCGAGTGGTTTGAAGCCTGCTCCATGCGCAGCCGACGGAAAACGATTGGCAGCGGGTATGAGTCTTCCCCACTCATCCATGCTCAGCGCAGCGTCCTTCCGATAGTCAAAGCTATTGGCGCCCGGCTCATTCCACTGGGCGTCGATGGTGAAGATGTCGTAACCATGCGGCAGCAGTTGCGCCGCCATGATCTGCGCGACGGCTCGGGCCTCCTCCTCGCGGATCGTGGTCGCGAAGCTATCCCAGGAATTCCAGCCCATGGGCGGTGCCGGCGCAAGCGTACGGAAATCCTTCGAGTTCTGTGCGGCCCTCAGTACAACGGGACTGAGCGCGATACCTGCGAGCACCTCCCGGCGTGAGATTCCCATAGGTTTTGGGCGCTCTCAGCGTAAATTCAGTACGACGATCGACTTTGCCGGCAACGACAGCGACACAACGCGACCCGAGACCGAGGCTCCGCCAAAGGCGACTGGATGCACCGCATCCGGCTTTTCGAAGGTGTTGCGCGCATCCATCGCCGGAGCCGTCAGCAGCGTTCCGGTGACCTGCTGCGGAGTCGCACCGGAGACGGTCATGGAAAGGGCAACGGATTTACTCGGATCGAGATTGACCAGCGCAATGACGATCGCGCCGCTGAGCGTGCGCGCGGCCGACAAGCTGATCGCCGGAACCGAGGCACTGCCGAGGACGTACCGCGGCGCGGTCAGGTCCATGGGCAGAAAGGTTGCGTCTTGGAAGGGCTCGAACATCTTGAAAACATGGTACGTGGGCGTGAGCAGCATCTGCGGCCCTTGGGTCAGTATCATCGCCTGCAGCACGTTGACCATCTGCGCGATGTTCGCGAGGCGCACGCGATCGGCATGATGGTGGAAAACATTGAAATTGAGCGCGGCGACGACGGCATCGCGCAGGGTATTTTGCTGATACAGAAACCCCGGCTCGCGGCCCGGTTCCGGCTCGTACCAAGTGCCCCACTCGTCGACGGCAAAAGCAACCTTTTTCGCGGGATCGCTCTTGTCCATCAGTGCGCTATTTTGGCTGATGAAATCTTCCATCCTCAACGTGTGCGCCAGCGTGGAAATCCACTGGTCCTCGCCAAAACCCGTGGCTGCACCCTTGGCCTGCCATTTGTCGCCGGGGATGGTGTAGTAGTGAAAGCTGATGGCACCGATGTTTCGGCTCACCTTGGAAATGAGCGCCTCGGTCCACGAAGTGTCATTGTCGTTGCCGCCGCTCGCCACCATCACGGGGCGTGCTCCCATGGGCGCCTTCAGGAAATTGGCGTACTGGCGATAGAGGTCAACATAGTAGTCGGGCGTCATGTTGCCGCCGCAGCCCCAGGCTTCGTTACCCACCGCGAAATATGCGATCTTCCACGGTTTGGGGTGACCGTTTCGAGCCCGTTCCGCCGTCAGCGCCGTTGGCCGGTCAGAGGTCATGTACTGCAGCCATTCCGCCATCTCGCGCGCCGATCCCGTCCCCAGATTGCCGTTGACGTAAGCGTCGGCGCCGATCATCTCCGCAAAATCCAGAAATTCGTGCGTGCCAAACGCGTTGGTTTCGGGAACGCCGCCCCAGTTGGTGTTCAAGGTCACGGGGCGTTGAGCGCGCGGACCGATGCCGTCCCGCCAGTGATATTCATCCGCAAAGCAGCCGCCCGGCCAGCGCACCACGGGAACATGAAGCTCGCGCAACGCACCGATGACATCGCTTCGAAAGCCGCGGACGTTTGGAATGGGAGATTGCTCACCCACCCACACACCCTCTTCGATGCCGCGCCCCAGGTGCTCGGCAAATTGCCCATAGATGTGGCGGTCGATCTTCGCGCCCGGTTGGTCGGCATGCAGCACGGCATTTGCGGCGGACGCGGTCGCCTGCGCGCGGGCATTCGGGGAAGACAATGCGATCACCGCAAAAATGATCAGGGGGCCGGTGTCGCGAAAGTTCAGTGGCATCCGCGGTCTCCCCTACATGAAGGCTGCGGGCCATTTATCTTCGGTCCAGCCCAACGGCGCGATACGCAGCGTCGGCCGCCCGTTATGGTGGGCATCGTACGCGTGATAGACAATGTAGTCTTTCCCTGCGTCGCGAAGAATTGCGATGTGACCGGGCCCTCGCCAACGCGGCTCGCCACCCTCAGCCGCCAGCACCAACGTGCCGCCACCGTCCATCATCGGCTTGCCGCTCTTGTCGACATACGGGCCTAAAATGTCCTTCGAACGTCCCACGACCGTGTAGTAGCTGCTGTCCGCCCCGCGGCAGCAGAAATCGAAGGATGCAAACAGATAGTAGTTGCCGGCGCGCTGGATGATGAACACCGCTTCGATCGCATCGGGCGCCTTGGGACGCCGCGCGATGCCGTACCTTTGTGCGTCGGGCAACGGCTTGCCGGTCGCCGGATCGAGTTGGATGATTTTCAAGCCGGTCCAGAAGCTCCCAAAGGCGAGCCAATGTTTTCCTTCGCGGTCGATGACTCGAGCGGGGTCGAGCGCGTTGAAGTCATCGCTGGTCTGCGATTCAAGCACCAGACCTTGGTCCTGCCAGCGATAGGCGGAATCGTCGGGATTCAAGGTGGTGTTGGTTGCCAGCCCGATGACGGAATGGTTGGAGCCGAATGTCGAGCACGCATAGTAGAGAGAGTATTGTCCGTTGAAAAAAGAAATATCCGGAGCCCAGCACCCTTGCGCTCCTTTGACCTCCTGTTGCGCCCAGGCTGGCATTTGCGCCAACACATGACCGCCTCGTTCCCAATGCAACAGATCCTTGGATCGGTACCAGGGGATCTGCGCGGGCGCGTCCGCGCGCGGCGTTGTACAAAACACATAAAATGTGTCGCCGGCCTTGATGATGCAGGGGTCGTGTATGGGATACAGATCGCCCGTCAGTTTCGGATTGAGCGGTTCGAGCGTCTGCGCGTTGCCGGAACAGAAGGGCAGCGCCGCCAAGCCGGCACCGGCCAGCAGCACGGACCGGCGCGTCAGTGCCGGTCGCGTTGCCTCGGGAGTTTCCCAATTCATGTCGACGGCGGGTGCTACAGTTTGAACCGCACGCCCAGAGAATACGTCTGGTCGAAGCGACGCGTATCGCGCGGATAAAACGCCTGATTGCCGAAGTAATCCTGGTAGTAGCTGTCCAACAAGTTGGTCGCATCGAAAGTGATCGTGAGCCGCTTTAAGATCGTGTAGCTCGCCGACAAGTCGAGCCAAGGCTGTGACTTCGCATAAATTTCCTGAGGCTGCATGCCGCCGCCCGGAGCGGGGCCTACGTCAAACCCCGATCGCCAGTTGTAAGCGACGCGGAATGACGCCGGTCCCTTCTCGTAAATGCCGATGAGGTTATACGACCATTTTGAAATATTCGTGAACGGCCCGTCGACATAGGTGCCATTCGCCTGCACGCCGAGTCCGTTCAACGGGCCTGGCAGGAAATCGAAGAACTGCGTGTATCCCACCTCAGTACCCTTGATTTTGCCGGCAGGGGCATTGGTCGGTTCCGTGACCTGATAGACGATGCCGCCGATGGTCTGCGGCGCAATGGTTGATTGGATGTAGTCATTGACATCGCGGTAGAAGACGGCGGCATTCACCGCATTGTGCTGGTTGAAGTAATACTCCAGCGACAGATCGAGATTGACCGATTTTTCGGGGCTCAGGTTGGGATTGCCAGAGGTGCCCGAACCCAGCAATGTTGCCGTCGAGGCCGACAGTGACAGCGCGGGATTGAGCTGCGCAAACGTCGGTCGCGTCACCGTTTTGCTGGCCGCAAACCGGAGATAGAAATCATCGTCGAGCGTCAAACGAGCATTTAAGCTCGGCAACCAGTCGACGGTATTCTTGGTGCTCTCGGTCGGCGAATACGTGAACGTATAGTTGATGTTGTCAGGTGTCGAAATTAGCAGCGAGTTGCCCGTCAGCCGGGCGTCCGTGTCGACGATTCGGAGGCCGAAATTTCCGACCAAAGGATGCGTTCCCAGATTGAAAGCGTAATTCAACTTGCCGTAGGCGGCGTAGCTCTTCTCCCGATCGTCGAATGATTGCGTGGGATCTGCGGGGGGCGCAGCGGGAGACTGACCGAAAAGCTGGCGCAGATAGTCGATATTATTGTTGAGCCAGGTCGGGCTCGCGTCCGTCCAATCCGTGATACCGAACGCACCGCCGAATTGGGATCCGCTGGTCAGATGATAGGCGGTGCCGGGTAACGCACTCAACGGCGTGAAGCAAGCCGACGAGGCGATCGCGGCGGTGATGGCGGCATACTGAGGGCTGGCCTTGCTGACCGGAGTAGCGGCGCGACAGTCCAGACCGCCCGGATTGTCGGCCCGGTTCGACGCGAAGCGATCGCCGAATCGTATGCCCGTCGCGATTGATTTGATCCAGCTGGAATTATCCAGCTTGAAGATCA
>Ga0210394_10003569_pt1 | contig 19263 bp, 19 predicted proteins | sample IncBWC12MmetaG_FD_160121 | JGI IMG/M metagenome (GOLD analysis project Ga0210394, IMG submission 160121) | Forest soil microbial communities from Barre Woods Harvard Forest LTER site, Petersham, Massachusetts, United States - Inc-BW-C-12-M | ecosystem: Environmental > Terrestrial > Soil >...
GGACGTTTTCGCAAAAGAGCTTCAGGGGAGCGTTAATTGAGCGCGACGGCGCAGCGTTATGCGGCGGCACTGGCCGATGTGGCGCTGGAGCGGAAGAGCGCGGACGCGGTGAAGCGCGACTTTTCGGCATTCCTTGAGGCGTTCTTCGCGTCGAGCGAGCTGCGGAACGCTCTCGAAAGCCCGGCCGTCAACGACCTCGCAAAGACGAGCGTAGTCGAGAAAATCGCTGCGGAGATGGGAATGAACGATGCGGCACGGAATTTCGTGCTGACGATTGTGGAGAACCGGCGGACGCATTTGTTCCGCGACATCGAGAAGGCGTTTGAGACGGAGTTGAATGCGAGGATGGGGATCGCCGAAGCGGAAGTGACGTCGGCACGGGAGCTGGGCGGTCCGGAACGGGCCAAACTGACGCAGGCGCTGGAACGGCGGACGGGGAAAAAGATTGAAGCGCGGTTTGTAGAAGACAAATCGCTGCTGGGCGGCGCGGTGGTGCGCGTCGGGTCGACGATCTACGATGGTTCGGTGCGCGAACAACTGAACCGGCTGCGCGAGCAGCTCGAAGCGGAATAGGAGCCTGAACAGGAGCGAGGATGGCGAATATTAAAGCGGACGAGATTACAAAGATTCTGCGAGAGCAGATCGAGAACTACCAGCAGACCGTGGAAGTGGAGGAGGTCGGCTCGGTGATCTCAGTGGGAGACGGAATCGCGCGCATCCACGGCCTGGACAAGTGCATGGCCGGCGAGATGCTGGATTTTTCGCACGACGTTTTCGGAATCGCGCTGAACCTGGAAGAGGATCAGGTGGGCGCGGTGCTGCTCGGGGACTACACGCAGATTAAGGAAGGCGACATCGTCAAGCGCACGAACAAAATTATGTCCGTGCCGGTGGGCGACGCATTGCTGGGGCGCGTGGTGGACCCGATTGGCAAGCCGCTGGACGCCAAAGGGCCGGTGTTGACGAAGGAACGCAGCCCGCTGGAGCGCCTGGCGCCGGGAGTGGTGGACCGTCAGCCGGTGCGCGAGCCGATTCAGACGGGAATCAAGGCAATCGATTCGATGATTCCGATCGGTCGCGGGCAGCGCGAGTTGATCATCGGCGACCGGCAGACCGGGAAAACCGCGATCATCCTCGACACGATTCTGAATCAACGCGGCGGAGATTTGATTTGCATTTATTGCGCGATCGGGCAAAAACGGTCGACGATCACGCAGGTGATCAAGACGCTTACCGACGAAGGCGCGATGGATTACTCGATCATCGTGGTGGCGTCGGCGGCCGAGCCGGCGACGATGCAGTACATCGCTCCTTTCGCGGCGTGCGCGATGGGGGAATTTTTTCGCGATTCGAAGCGGCATGCGATTGTTTTCTACGACGATCTTTCAAAGCACGCGCAATCGTACCGCGAGATTTCGCTGCTGTTGCGGCGTCCACCGGGACGCGAAGCGTTTCCTGGGGACGTTTTCTTCCTGCATTCGCGGTTGCTTGAACGCGCGGCAAAGTTGAGCAACCCGCTGGGCGCGGGCTCGTTGACGGCGCTGCCTGTGATCGAGACGCAAGCGGGCGACATTTCGGCGTACATTCCGACGAACGTGATTTCGATTACCGACGGGCAGATATTTCTGGAAGCGGATCTATTCAACAGCGGAATTCGTCCCGCGATTAACGCGGGCGTTTCGGTGAGCCGCGTCGGCGGCAACGCGCAGATCAAGGCGATGCGGCAGGTGGCCGGTACGCTGCGGCTTGACCTGGCGCAGTATCGCGATCTCGCCGCGTTCGCGCAGTTCGGCACCGAGCAGCTCGACAAGGCCACGCAGGCGCAGCTGGCTCGCGGCCAGCGGTTGATCGAAATTTTGAAGCAGGACCAATACCAGCCGCTGCCCGTCGAGAAACAGATTCTGATTATTTTTGCGGGCTCAAATAAGTTCCTGGACGATGTGGCTCCGGCAGATTGCCGGCGGTTTGAGCTGGAGCTTTACCCGTTCATGGAGACAAATTACAGCGGAATTCTGAAGACGATCCGCGAGAAGAAGGCGATTGACGATGCGCTGCGGGGGGAACTGACGAAGGCGCTCGAGGCATTTAAAGAGCGTTTCAAGACGAATACGGCTGCCGCGCCTGTTGCCGCTACTGTCGCGAAATAATCGTTTTTGAACGGACGTGTAACTTTTAATCATAAGGGGCGATGCCTACACTTCTCGATTATCGGCGACGCATCCGCTCGGTGAAGAGCACGCAGCAAATCACGCGCGCAATGAAGTTTGTTGCAGCGGCGAAGCTGCGGCGCGCGCAGGAAGGAGTGTTCGCGGCGCGACCCTATGCGCGCGAAATTCTGCGGGTGCTGAGGTCCGCGGCGGCGCGCATGGAGACGCCGGTGCATCCGCTACTCGAGCGGCGGCCCGAGGAGCGCCTGCTGGTGGTGCTGCTCACGGGCGACCGGAGCTTGGCGGGGGCGTTCAACGCAAACGCGATTCGGCGGTCGATGGAGTTTCTGCGCGAGTATTCGGCGAAAAAAATCCAGTTAATTGCGATTGGCAAAAAGGGGCGCGATACACTGCGGAAGCGCGGTTGGAGTTTTGCGGCAGAATATCTGAACGTTTCGAGCAGTGTGGATTTTGGGCGCGCCAAGGAAATCGCGGCGCGAATCGCGGAACTTTACGCGAATGCCGAAGTGGACGCGGTGTACGTGATTTACAACGAGTTCAAGAGCGTGCTGGTGCAGCAGCTACAAGCAGAGAAACTTCTGCCGATCGATCCGGCGGTGATCGCGCCCGGCTCGCCGGAGTCAACGGGCGGGGAGCATGGAGCGCAGCCGGGAGTGGGCGGGTTCGTGGACTACATTTACGAGCAGCCCATCGCGGAAATCTTCAACGGGCTTGTCCCGCGCTACCTTGAATCCGAGGTTTTTCGCATCTTGCTGGAGTCCGCAGCAGCCGAGCATGCGGCGCGCATGACGGCGATGGATGCGGCCACGAGAAACGCTTCGGAGCTAATTGATAAGCTCACACTGGACATGAACAAGATTCGCCAGGCGGCGATTACAAAGGAATTGATCGAAATCGTAAGCGGCGCTGCGGTGGCCACAGGCTAGCGCCTGAAAGAGTCGGGGGAGAAATCGAATGACAGGCGATCCAAAGAAAACAGGGCACGTTGTGGAGGTCATCGGACCGGTGGTGGACGTGTTGTTCGCGGAACACCATCTGCCGTTGATTCACAACGCGGTGCGCATCACGAGCGAAGGGTTTAACGTGCCGGAGCCGCTCGACATCGTTGCGGAAGTGGAGCAGCACCTTGGAGAAGGGCGCGTGCGATGCGTGGCGATGAAGCCCACTGAGGGAATCGTTCGCGGGATGAATTCGGTCGATCTCGGCGAGGGAATTACGGTTCCCGTGGGGCGCGAGACGCTGGGGCGTATTTTGAACGTGCTCGGCGAACCCGTGGATAATCTCGGCCCGGTGAACGCGAAGATGAGGTATCCGATTCACCGGCCGGCGCCGTCGCTGGAAGATCAATCGACGAACCTCGAAATGTTCGAAACGGGGATCAAGGTGGTGGACTTGATCGAGCCGTACTTGAAGGGCGGCAAAATTGGGCTTTTCGGCGGCGCGGGCGTCGGCAAGACGGTGCTGATTCAGGAGCTGATTCACAACGTGGCGAAGAACCACGGTGGAGTTTCGGTCTTCGCGGGCGTAGGAGAACGCACGCGCGAAGGGAACGACCTGATGCTGGAAATGACCGAATCGGGCGTCATCGTGCCGGGCAATTCCGAGAAATCCCGCTGTGCGTTGATTTACGGCCAGATGACGGAACCGCCCGGCGCGCGATTGCGCGTGGGACTGACGGGTTTGACGGTGGCTGAGTATTTCCGCGACGAAGAACATCTCGACGTCCTGCTATTCATCGACAACATTTTCCGATTCGTGCAAGCGGGCTCGGAAGTGTCGGCGCTGCTTGGACGCATGCCTTCGGCCGTGGGATATCAGCCAAACCTGAACACGGAAATCGGCGAACTGCAGGAGCGCATCACGTCGACGAAGCACGGTTCGATTACGTCGGTACAAGCGATTTACGTGCCGGCGGACGACTACACCGATCCGGCGCCGGCTGCCACGTTCGCGCATTTGGACGCTACGACAAACCTGAGCCGGCAGATCGTGGAGCGCGGAATTTTCCCGGCGGTCGACCCACTGGCGAGCTTCTCGCGCATTCTCGACCCGCGCATTGTGGGTCAGGAGCACTACAACGTGGCGCGATCGGTTAAATCTGTTTTGCAGCGTTACAAAGAGCTACAGGACATCATCGCCATCCTCGGCATCGAAGAGCTTTCAGACGACGACAAGCAGACTGTCGCGCGCGCGCGCAAGATCGAGAAATTCCTGTCGCAGCCGATGTTCGTGGCGGCGCAGTTCACGGGCCTCGAAGGAAAATACGTGAAGATCGAGGACACCGTGCGCGGGTTCAAGGAAATCGTCGAAGGCAAGCATGATGATATTCCCGAGCAGGCGTTCTACATGGTGGGAACAATCGAAGAAGTTCGCGAGCGAGCGGAGAAGATTGCGGCGGCCTAGTTTCGAGGCGCGCGCTAATGGCAGCGATGCTACCAGAGAACATCGAACTCGAAGTTGTGACGCCCCAGAAGCACGTGCTGCACGACAGCGTGCAGTCGATCGAGATGCCGGGGAAAGATGGTTATCTCGGGATCCTTCCGGGGCACGCTCCGCTGCTGACCGAATTGGGAGTCGGAGTGCTGACGTATCAAAAGGGCGCCGAGAAGCGGCAGCTGACGGTGATCAACGGGTACGCCGAAGTGCTGCCGGACCGCGTTACGGTGCTTGCGGAACTTTCCGAGCGTGCCGAGGAGATTGATGTGGCTCGCGTGCGGGCCGCCAAGGACCGTGCGGAAGCCGAGCTTGCCAAGGCTGGCTCGGGGACGCCAGAGACGGATTGGCAGATTGCCTCGCTCGCACTCCAGCGCGCACTGGTCCGTTTGCAAGTAGCCGGTAAGAGCTGAAACCTGCCTGTTGCACCAAGAACAACCTTAGTTCTGCTGCGGCCTTCGTCGCATCTAATCTGGTATAGGATGAGACGCTGAAATGGCTGAGATTACGGTCTACAGTACGTGCTGGTGCGGGGATTGCAGGCGAGCGAAACAGTTCCTCCGGGAACGCGGCATTGCATTTCGTGAAATCAACGTGGACGAGGATCCCGAGGCCGAGGAACTTGTTCTGCGTGTGAACGATGGGCGTCGCAAGGTTCCTACGATTGAAGTGGATGGCCGCTACTTCGCGTGCAGTCCGTTTGACCCCTACCAGCTTGCGGAAGAATTGAAAATCCCGCTTAATCCCTCGAAGCCTTAGTTCGAAAATTCCCAAGAAAGCTGAATGACGAACCTGAGGATTAGACTAGGCCGGCGCCACGCGTCATTACGCCCGCGACATGCAAATCCGGCGTGAGGGCTACGATGTCTGCGTCGGCGCCTACGGCGATAATGCCTTTCTTTCCGGCGAGGCCCAGGCGGCGCGCGGGAAGTATCGTCGCCATGCGCACGGCATCTACTAGCGGCACGCCGAGCGAAACTAGGAAGCGCAGAGCGCGATCCAGTGTGAGCGTGCTACCGGCCAGCTTTCCTTCTGAATTGCGGCAGATGCCGCCTTCCACGGTTACTTCGAAATTTCCGAGGCGATATTTTCCGTTGGGCATGCCTGTCGCGGCGGTGCCGTCGCTGACGAGAAGCACGCTATCGAATCCCTTGGCGCCGAGGAGAACTTGAATCGCAGGGCCGGCGACGTGAATTCCGTCGGCAATGATTTCTGCGGTTACATCAGGATCGGTCATGATAGCGCCGAGGATGCCGGGATCGCGGTGCGAGAAAGGGCGCATAGCGTTGAACACGTGGACGGCGTGGCGCGCTCCCGCAGCAATTGCTGCGTGCGCTTCTTCGTAATTTGCGTCGGTATGGCCGAGCCCAATCACAATATTTCCCGCCGCAATCGCGGAATGGATCAACTCCAGCGCGCCTGGCAGTTCCGGAGCAATCGTCAAAATTCGCACTCGCCCGCCGGCGGCCTCGAGAAATTGCTTCAGCACTGCAACGGAGGGGCGCGCGAGAGCATCGGTCGGGTGAACACCCCGACGAGCCTTGCTGATAAACGGACCCTCCAGATGAATTCCGACGATTTCCGCCGCGAAACGGCTGTTTTCTTCGGGCTTTTCGTGATTGTGGATGTAGCGCGAGATTCCCTCGAGGCTTTTGCAGGTTTCGTCAACAGGCGCGGTGACCGTCGTCGCCAACATCGAAGTGGTTCCGAATCGCGCGACCGTGGACGTGATTTTATCGAGGGCCCGGGCATTCGCTTCCATCACGTCGTGGCCGCCCGCGCCGTGAATGTGGAGATCGACAAAGCCGGGAACCACGGTCATGCCGGTGGCGACGTAATCGGCTGCTCCTTCCGGAATGCGAATCTCATCGCGATGGCCGATTTCAACGATGCGCGTTCCTTCGACGACGATAACGGCGTCGTTGATTTCCTCTTGCGGCGTAAGGATGCGGCTGGCGTAAATGGCGATAGGAGGCATGTTGTGGAGCCTGGCGCTAGCCAGCGGGCAAACTCGCGAGCGGCCTGACAATGGACATCGTACTTGAAGTCACGCGCAAAATCACAGCCGAGCCTTGCAACATTTTCCTTCTCCGCTACAATCGTGGTGCGCTAATTTTGGAGGAAACTGCATGGCTAATGAGAAGCGGTACGTGGCTCAGAAGCGGCAACGCCGCCGCCGCAAGACGGCGAAAGCAAAGATGAAGCTTTACGAGCAGGGAAAACTTCCGCACGACAAATTGCCCTCCCTCGCGAAGAGATTCCTGACCCGCAAGATGCGGGCTCTCAAGAAAGCCGAATAAAAATAAGAAGGGCGCCCCGCCATCGGGACGCCCTCGGTGCTTGTAACGAGCCGCTTCGCCAGTGCGCGGCTCAGCCTGGTTTAATTACTCGACCCGGAAGACTGCGCCTGCGCGTGCGCCGAATTGGCCTTGGGCACGCTGAGATAACCGGCGATCTTGTCCTTGTTGACCGAGTTTACGACGAACTCGAGCGGTGCGCGGGTGCCAGTCGAGAAGAAATAGAGCGGCTCGTTGGCCGTCAAGTTCTTCTTGTCGTGGCGCTGGTCGTCGACGAAGATCGTCACCGAATACTGCGTTTTCTTCGGATTCGTTCCGTGCAGTTCGACCATCAGGCTGCCCACCTTCTCGCGCTCATTTTTCTTGGCGATGGTGAATTCGTAGTAATCGCGTTCGCCCAGACGACGAAGTTCTTCGATCTGGTCATGGTTGCGAGCGATTAGTGTGCCGAACTCGCCCTTGGTCATCTGAAGGTTGCCTTTCGTTGTTTCGAGATCTGTCTTCACGCCGTTTACGTCGGTGCCGAGCTTGTTCACGTCATCGACGCTCGCCTTTGTAGCAAGCTGGGCGGTTGTCTGGTTTTGGAGCTCCGCCAATTCTTTTGCGTCCTCTGCCTTGATCTTGTTAGCTTGCGCGTGCGCGCGACGCAGTTCCACTTCACTGAGCTTCATCTTGTCAGTTACGACACTCAATTCACCTTGGAGCTGCGCATTCGTGTCTTCCGCCTTTGCAAGGCGCTGGCTCAGTACGTCTTCATTCTGCTTCACCTGCTGTGCCTGAGTTCCTAATGTCTGTTCGAGAGTCTTCGCATGGTTGGTGGCCGACCAGCCCACGCCAAGAGCGACCAGTGAAACCACCGCGAGTGCGACCACGATGATCCCGACCCAACGGGGTGCCGCCGCGTCCTCGACGATTACGTTCTGTCTTTCCTCGGTCATTCGATTTCTCCTCTATAAAATCCCTTGCGCACAGGGAAGGAGCACGCCCAGAACCAAAAAGGGAGGCGGGAGGCACTGGCGGTAATCACCTGAATCTAAGATAGTTATCATCCGAGGGGTGCCTGCGGGCAAAAAATGGGGATCCTTAATACCCTGCAATTTTTACGTGGGCATACTTATTTCTGCGTATTGGCTAGATTGCAACTCTAGGGCGCGAAGCATTTAATCAGAACACGCGATTGAGATGGTTCCGTCCGTGAGAATCACTGAGGGCAAGTCGTGGGTTTGTTGAACGTGGCTCAGCGCGTGATTGTCATTTGCCGCAGCTCGGCAATTCGATCAGCGAGCGGCGGGTGGGTGCTGAAGAGGCTTGAGAACATTTCCCGTGCGCTGAGCGGAGCAACGATGCAAAGCGCCGCCGTGGTGGGCGGCATATCCGTCGGTATGCGTTTGTTGTACGCGCCCAACTTTTCGAGAGCGCTGATCAGACCGTAGGGATGGCCGACCATCTGCGCGCCGGAAGCGTCCGCCTGATATTCGCGCTGGCGTGAAATGCCGAGCTGAAGAAGCATCGCGCCGAGCGGGGCGAGAATCAGCATCAGAAGTCCTACAATCCCGTTGCTGCGCTGCCGGTCGCTTCCGCCGCCACCAAACCAAAAGCCCATCCTGGCAACCCAGGTGATCGCGCCGGCCAGCGTTGCGGCGATCGAAGAAGTGAGGATGTCGTAGTTGCGCACGTGCGAAAGCTCGTGCGCGATGACGCCCTCGAGTTCGTCATCGTTCATCAATTCGAGCAAACCCTGCGTGACGGCCACAGAAGCGTGGCTGGGATTGCGGCCAGTAGCGAACGCATTCGGTGCGGGCTGGGGGATCATGTAAAGCTTTGGTACAGGCAGATTTGCTTTCGCTGCCAGGCGCTCCATCACGGCGTAAAGTCTCGGCGATTGTTCGCGGCTGATCGGCTGCGCACCGCTCGACATCAATGCAATCTTGTCCGAAAAGAAATACGCGCCGCCGTTCATAAGAACCGCGGCGACGAGTGCAATGGTCATACCATGCTGCCCGCCGAAAACTTGCCCGATGCCCAGAAGAAGCAAAGTCAACGCGGTGAGAAGAAACGTTGTTTTGATGGCTTTCATTTTTTTTCCTTGCGCCGCTCAGGCGACGCCTGCCTTCGCTTTCTCACTTGTAAATTTCATTTGCTCGCCCTTGGAGTCCGTATCAATTACAACTTCATCGCCCGGGCGGACCTCGCCATCGAGAATCTTCAGAGCAAGCGGATCTTGAATCAGCCGCTGGATGGCGCGTTTCATCGGACGCGCGCCGTACTCAGGATCGTAGCCTTCGCTAAACAATAGCTTTTTCGCCCCGGCCGTCAGTTTCAACGTCACCTGTCGCGCACCCAGCAGCTTCATCACGTGGCGCATCTGAAGTTCGACGATGTGCTCGATCTGATCCTTGCCCAGTGGACGGAAAAGAACGATATCGTCGACCCGATTCAGAAATTCGGGGCGGAATAATTCGCGAAGTGCGGCCATCGCCTGCTCGCGGGCTTTCTTTGGATCTTTTTCCGCGAGCTCGAAAATCGCCGCCGAGCCTACATTGGACGTCATGATGATCACGGCGTTGCGAAAATCGACAGTGCGGCCCTTGCCGTCGGTTAACCGGCCTTCGTCGAGAATCTGTAGGAGGATGTTGAAAACGTCCGGGTGCGCCTTCTCGATTTCATCAAGCAGCACAACGGAGTAAGGACGCCGTCGGACTTGTTCGGTTAACTGGCCGCCCTCTTCGTAACCCACGTATCCTGGCGGCGCGCCGATCATTCGCGCGACGGAATGTTTTTCCATGTATTCGGACATGTCGAGGCGGACGATTGCGCGTTCGTCGTCGAACAGAAACTCGGCAAGCGCTCGCGCGAGTTCGGTCTTGCCCACTCCTGTGGGTCCCAGGAATAGGAACGAGCCAATTGGCCGGTTGGGATCGCTCAAGCCGGAACGGCTGCGGCGAATTGCGTTGGCGACGCTTGCGAGTGCAGCATCCTGTCCCACGACGCGTTGCCGCAAGCGCTCTTCCATGTGCACGAGCTTTTGGATTTCGCCTTCGAGCAGGCGACCTACGGGGATTCCCGTCCATTTGCTCACGATCTTTGCGATTTCTTCATCGCCGACTTCTTCCTTCAACATCGGGTGATCTTTCTGCAATTCGGCAAGCCTCTCGTGAGCCATCTTGAGTTCTTTTTCCGCGGCCGAGAGTTTGCCGTAGCGGATCTCGGCAACCCGGGAGAGCTCCCCTGCGCGTTCGAAACGCTGTTCTTCTGTTTTGAGCCGGTCGATATCCTCTTTTAGCTTGCGGATACGGCCAATGGCATCTTTCTCGGTTTGCCAGTGCGCTTTTAAGCCGCTCGATTGTTCGCGCAGGGCACCCAGGTCCTTTTCAATCTGTTTGAGGCGCTCTCGCGAGTGCGCGTCCGATTCCTTGCGAAGGGCTTGTCGTTCGATTTCGAGCTGCATGACCCGGCGCTCGATATCGTCAATTTCGGTGGGCAGGGAATCAATTTCCATGCGCAGCCCTGCGGCGGCCTCGTCGATCAAGTCGATGGCTTTATCGGGGAGGAAGCGGTCGGTAATATAGCGCTGCGAAAGCATTGCCGCTGCGACGATGGCGGCGTCCTTGATGCGCACGCCGTGGTGCACTTCGTACCGCTCTTTCAGGCCGCGGAGAATTGCAACGGTGTCTTCGACCGACGGCTCGCCGACGTTGACCGGCTGAAAGCGGCGTTCCAGCGCGGGATCTTTTTCAATGTATTTGCGGTATTCGTTGAGCGTGGTGGCGCCGATGGCACGCAGTTCGCCGCGCGCGAGCGCAGGCTTTAGCATGTTCGACGCATCCATCGCGCCTTCTGCAGCGCCGGCACCGACCAGAGTGTGCAGCTCGTCGATGAAAAGAATGATCTGGCCTTCAGATTCGGTAACTTCTTTGAGCAGGGCTTTGAGGCGGTCTTCAAATTCGCCCCGGTACTTTGCGCCAGCAACCATTGCCGAGAGATCAAGTGCGACGATGCGTTTTGGCTTCAGCACTTCCGGGACATCTCCCGAGACGATGCGCTGCGCGAGGCCTTCGACAATGGCGGTTTTGCCCACGCCGGGTTCGCCGATCAGTACGGGGTTGTTCTTCGTGCGTCGCGCGAGAATCTGCATGACGCGCCGAATTTCTTCGTCGCGGCCGATCACCGGATCGAGTTTGCCTCTCCGTGCGAAGTCCGTGAGATCGCGGCCATACTGCTCGACTGCGCGATAGGTGGACTCTGGATTCTGAGACGTCACGCGATGGCTGCCGCGAATCGCAATCATCGCTTGGAGGATGGCGTCGTGGCTGGCGCCTTGCCGCGCGAGCAGTTGAGCTGCCGGTTCCTTATCGGAGCCAGCGATCGCGAGCAGTATATGTTCGGTCGAGACGTACTCGTCTTTTAGACGTTGCGCTTCATCGAAAGCGCGTTCGAGGACCTGATTGGTGGCCGGACTCAGATATTGCTGCGCTGCGCCCGACACTTTCGGCAGGCGCTCGACTTGCTTTTCGATCTCGCTCGCCAATTGCGTGGGCGAAACTCCCAGCTTTTCAAGCAGGGGAGGAACAACGCCATCGTTCTGCGCCGCGAGCGCCCAGAGCAGGTGCAATGGCTCAACTTGCTGTTGACCCGTGCGCGAGGCCATTTCCTGCGCCGACTGAAGCGCTTCCTGGGCCTTCACCGTTAATTTGTCAAATCTCAGCACCATACAATTTTCTCACCTTTCAGCGGAGGTACAAAGGGGACCGGCAGAATGGCCCGACCCCCTCGTGACTGCCAGGCTCAGTTTTTGCTGTTCGTGACGTTGATCTTTACTTGCTTTGGCTTCGACTCGGCTCGCTTTGGCAGCTCAACGGTGAGGACGCCATTCTTGTACTCGGCCTTAATGGCTTCCGTGTTCACCGTTGTCGGCAAACTAAAGCTGCGGCTGAACGAGCCGTAGCTGCGCTCGATGCGCAGATAATTGTCTTCCTTCACTTTGTCGTCGAACTTGCGCTCGCCGCCGATCGTGAGCGTGTTGTTTTCGACGCGAACGTCCAATTCCTGCTCATTTACCTCGGGCAAATCGGCCTTAATGACCAATTCGTTTTCTGTTTCGTAGATGTCCACGACTGGCACCCAGGTGGTGAGCGCCGAAGCTTCACCCTTGCCCGGGAACGAAGATTCGAAAAGCCGATTGACCTGTTCTTGCAGATTTGAGGTGTTACGGAATCGATTCCAGCGGATCATGTGATTCATGTGCTTGATTCTCCTATGTTTATCTCTTGCGCTACATTAGCGCAACACGATAATAAAATCTGCGCGCATAATTGTCAAGTATTTTCGATCACAATTGATCTTCCGAGAAGAGACCATGCCTGTCTATTCTAAGACCTTAAATATCATGCACTTGAGATAGTGTGTTTCCGGCATTGTGAGGAGAATAGGATGGTCCTGGGCCTGAGTACGTCGCTCGACTACGACTATACTTCTACGCGCATCATTCGCCGCCTCGGCGACTATTTGGAGAAACAGCGCCTCGGGAATGTGATAGGAGCAAGAACAGGTAAGGAGGAACCCGCCGGGTTTGAGGATTTTGAGGGCTCGGAGATTGATCTCTTTGTAGCCGCGCTGAGCGGCTTCCACGCTGTCTCGATTCTTCGCGAACGCCGGCGGATCGAGGATGACCATCTGGAATTGCCGGTCCGCCTGGTCGTACTCCTTCAGTAAGTCGAAGGTATTGCCCTCGCGAAAATGAACGTTGGAAATGGAATTGAGCTGCTGGTTTCTGCGACCCGATTCGATGGCGGCGGGAGCCATGTCGATTACCTCGACGTGCTCGCATTTTTCAGCGATCGTCAATGCAAAGCTCCCCTGATATGAAAAGCAATCGAGTACTTCGCCGGAGGCGTACCGGCGTGCCGCTTGATGATTTTCGCGCTGATCCAGGAACGCGCCGGTCTTTTGACCTTTGGCAAGATCGTATGCGAAGGCGATGCCATTTTCTTTCGCGACAATCTCGGCAGGAATTTCGCCATGGAGAGCGCCAACGCGCTGGTCGAGGCCCTCGAGCAGCCGGACCTTGGGATCGTTGCGTTCCAGGATTCCTTTCGGGGAGAAAAGCTCGACGAGGATTTCGACGAACATATCTTTGTGACGGTCGGTGGCCTGGCTCAAAGTTTGGATGACGAGGTAATCGCCATAGCGATCCACTATCAGTGACGGTATTTGATCGGCTTCGCCATACACCACGCGGTAGGCCTCGGTATTGTCGACAACGATCCGTCGATAGTCAGCTGCCTGCCGCAGACGCTGCGCAAAAAAAGACCGGTCCACGGGAACATCGGCGCGCGTGAGCAGACGCACGGCAATCTGTGATTTATCGCTATAAAAAGCGCGTCCGTGGAAGCGTCCGCGCTCATCTGTAACGCGGACGATGGACCCTGACTCCGCCTGTGCGGAGCGAATGTCGCTCCGATAGACCCACAGATGTCCCGAACGAAGGCGCTCCACGCCTCGCGAGCTGATTACGACGCGATCCTCTGTCACAGTTTTCTGCCTCGCGCGACCATCTTATCGCGTTGTCCGCTACAATTACGACGGCGGGAGTCTCAGTTGAAGCTCACCGAACTCGACTACCATTTGCCCCCGGAGCGGATTGCGCAGCATCCCCTCGCGGAGCGCGATGCCTCGCGCTTGTTGCTTCTTGACCGCACGGCTGGCACCTGGGAAGACCGCGAGTTCCGAGACCTGCCGGAGCTTGTGCGGGGCGACGAGTTGATCGTCGTCAACAACGCTCGTGTGTTGCCCGCGAGGCTCTTCGGACGCCGCGGCGGCCTGCGTGCGGAGCCGTCAGGACGCAACAATCCTGCTCGCAGTAAATTCTTGCAGGCCCCGATTGAAGTTCTCCTGGTGCGGCAACTGGATTCGGACGTTTGGGAAGCCCTTGTCCGCCCCGGCAGAAAAATTCCAATCGGAGAGCGAATCTCTTTCGGTGAAGGTGAACTCGAGGCGTGCGTCGAGGGACGCGGCGAATACGGCCTGCGTATCTTACGGTTTACGTCGAAGAATAATTTTCATGAGGCGCTTGGCCGCCTCGGTCATATTCCGCTACCTCCGTACATTAAGCGCTCGGACGAGCCGAGCGATCGCGAGCGCTATCAAACGGTATACGCGAGAGAAGGAAGCGCCGTGGCAGCGCCTACCGCGGGACTGCATTTCACTCAGGGAATCTTGAACCGGCTGCGTTCGCGCGGAATCGAAATCGCGGAGATCACGCTCGAAGTGGGGCTCGGTACATTTGAGCCAATTCGCACCGAACGGATCGAAGAACACAAGATTCACAAGGAGCTTTACGAGATCTCCGAGGCTGCGGCCGCGGCGATCGCCCGGGCCCGAGAGGAACGGCGACAGGTTCTAGCCGTAGGCACAACGGTAGTTCGCGCGCTCGAGAACGCCGCCGCGAAGAGTCTGGCTGGCGGAGCATTGATAGCCACGGGAAGAACGGAAGCCGATATTTATTTATATCCCGGGAAACCGTTCCGCGTCGTCGATCAGCTGCTTACAAATTTTCACCTGCCGCAATCAAGCCTTCTGGCGATGGTGGCGGCGTTCTGCGGGCGCGAACGCGTGCTGGCAGCCTATCAGCACGCAGTTGAGGCAGGATATCGATTTTACAGCTATGGAGATTGCATGTTGATTCGTTGAGGCTCGACTCACAAGTATCGTCCGCCCGTTCGTTTCGAACGCCGCGACTTTCGTGCAACAAGCCACGCGTTCGTCTATAATCCGCATCTTCCCAGGCCGGAGACCTGAATGCGTTATCTGATATTGAGTGACATTCACGGAAACCTTACAGCGCTTGAGGCGGCTCTCCAGGCCGCTGAGGGCAAGTGGGACAAGGTCATTTGCCTGGGCGATATTGTCGGCTATGGTCCAGATCCCAATGAAGTGATTGACCGCATTCGCGCTCTAAATGCGGTGACGATCCGCGGTAACCACGACAAAGCGGGCAGCGGAATCGCCGATGCGGACGATTTCAACCCAGTGGCTCGCAGCGCCGCCCTGTGGACGCGCGACCAGCTGCGTCCCGAGAATCGCGATTACCTTGAAAAGCTGCCCACGGGGCCTCTTTTAATTGACGGCTTCACAATTGTTCATGGCGCGGCCCGCGATGAGGACGAATATGTGTTCGCGCCGGCGCAGGCGCTTGACAGCCTGCTCGATGCCCCCTCGCCTGTCACGTTTTTCGGCCACACGCACCTGCAGGGCGGCTTCACGATGCACGACGACAAAATTGGCGTGCTTCATTTCAAACCCGCAGGCGGAAACTTGTTCTCTACTCTGACTCTGGAAGACAACACGACCTACCTGATCAATCCAGGCTCGATTGGACAGCCGCGCGACGGCGACACTCGTTCCGCATTCGTGATTGCCGATCTCGAGCACAAGTCCGTCGAGTTCTGGCGGGTTGCGTACGACATTGAAAGCGTGCAGCAGCGCATGTCCAAGGCGGGACTTCCCGAGCCGCTCGTCCTGCGCTTGTCGTTCGGGCGCTGAGGCGGGAAACGGAAACTATGGAGCCTGAAGTCAGCGCGCCGCGCGATGATAGAAGCAGGCTGCCAGTGGCGTTTGCCGCTGGCGCGATCGTGGTTCTTCTGGTGGTTGGCGGCCTTCTCCTCGTAACCCGCTCGATTAAATCCCATCAATCGGCGGCGAGTCCGCGATTGCCTTTCTCCGTAGCGGAGCAAGCATATGCAGGGCGTATCCACTTCACGGATATTCAGTTGTCAAAAGCCACCAACATGCTGAATCAGGAGTTTACTTACGTAGCAGGCGTGATTTCGAATGATGGCGTACGAACCATCCGCGGGCTCGACGTGACGCTCGAATTTCGGGATCCGTTCAACCAAGTGATCTTGCGCGAAACGGAACACCTGATCGGTCCCGGTGCCCAGCCTCTCACGGGCGGGGCGCGCAGAGACTTTCAGATCACCTTCGAGCATGTGCCTTCGGAGTGGAACCAGCAATATCCTGCGATTCAGGTGATTGGCCTGATTTTGGAATAGCGCAGGCGCGAAGATGTTCCGGGCTGCTGTAATTGTATTCGGAACGAATTCCGCATCTGTATCTAACGATGGGTGGTGATCGATGGGCAGTGGCCGTGGATGACGATTGGGTCGAGCTCGATCGCGCAATCGGCGAGATAGCCGGGTCCGGCTGCGCGGAAGTTCGCGAAGACGGTGAATGGCTCGCCGAGTTCGCAGATTTGCATTGGGAGCTTCGCCGCGAGGGAAAGCAACCTCTCGTTCACCTCTGGTCGGATGAGCGCAACTTGACGCGGCGCGTACTGCGCGTAAAGGAACGCTCCGAAGATCGAGTCGTTCTTGAAGTACGGCAATTTGGACGTACGAAGCCGGCCCAGCTCGAATTTCTTCGCACCGATTCGTCTCGCAACCCGAAACGCGTAACGCGGGAACAGTTCCGCGCCCGATTCCGTCGGATCCTATCCGAGCGTTTTCCCGACGCGGAACTGGATACGCTCACTGCAGCTCAAGATCTGAAGCATTCCTTTTCGGGTCTCTACGTCCGTGGGCGGATGCACGAAGCCGCACGCGCCTGGGCGCTGCTCGCCGCTGCTCCCACCGAAGACACTGCAGCGATCGAAGGAATTCTCACCTTCGGAATTCTCTGGCTGGATTGGACGCGTAGCCACGCAGAGAAACGCGCGGTAGAGGGTTTGCGTTTTTTCTTGCCGGAGGGAGCCACCCGTGCGGTGCGCGAAAGGATTCTGGCGCTTTCGCCGGCAACGCGCGTCGAGGTTTACGAACTTAGCGGACCGGACGCCCGCATGCAGAAGATGGATCCTTACGATGCGGGAAATTTGGAGAGCTGGCTCACCACCCGCGGGGAAATTGAGTCAGCAATGGCCGCGGCGCGCGACGCCTTTGTCCGAGTCCGCGCGCTCGCTCCCAACGCTTCCGAGGTGGCACGCAATCTCACCGCACGCGTGGTGCCACGTACTCGTGATGTGGCTTTCGGTTTTCGCGGACTTGAATTTGCGTGGTTCTCGGCGGAAGGGGTTTTGTTTGGAACGGGGGATTCGCGTCAACGGCTCACGGGCTCATCCGAGCCGGCTCTTGAACGGCTCTTGCACCAAATCGATCTCCATCGTAACGCGCTCACCGAGGAAACGAACCACTTTTTTTACCGCGCCGCTCCGGAGCGCTGGCTCGAGACGCTGATTCAGGAAGATCCATCGCGCCTCGATGCGCAACTTGACCCTGCGCATCTTTATTCGCAGGTCCCGGCTCTAGCCGCAGGCGATCGCGGAGTGCTCGATCTGTTGGGCGTGACCCGACGCGGGCGCCTGGTCGTAATCGAAGTCAAAGCTTCGGAAGATATCCAGTTGCCGATTCAAGCGGTGGATTACTGGCTGCGAGTCAGGCGGCATCAGCGCGAAGGCGATTTTGCGCGGTATGGTTATTTTGGCGGCGTAGAACTCGATCCTGCACCGCCGCTGGTGTGGCTGGTAGCTCCCGGGCTTCGCTTTCACTCAGCGTCGGATGTGATGCTGAAGTATCTCTCGCCTGAAATCCACGTCACCCGGATCGGCTTGAATGAGAATTGGCGCCAGGGTGTGCGAGTAATTTTCCGCCAATAACGTAGCCGGCCCGGATCGCAACTCGAATTTCACGGGCAGAAATTAGAAGGGAAGCGACCTTGGTTTCGAACCAATGTCACTTCCCGGGGTGTGTCCTAGAAGTGTTTGATTGTTTGGATGCCTTCGATTCGAAAAGGTTGCAGAAAAATTGATCGCGGCAAAAGTTTAGTAGAAGAGGTACTTCCGCCACTTCTCGTCGCGGTGGCCGATCAGGCGCATCAACTGCCGCGAAGTGTGCAGGGTAAACGGACGCGGACGCCGCTGGAGCTTAAGTCCAGCTTCTTCGGGCGTGCGATCTCCCTTGCGGTTGTTGCACTGGTAGCAGCACGCCACAAGGTTTTCCCACGACGAGCGCCCGCCCCGCGAACGCGGCATCACGTGGTCGAGCGTGAGCTCGGACGCAGGAAATGCATGGGCGCAGAACTGGCAAGTGTTGCGGTCGCGAAGCAGGATGTTCTTCCGCGAAAGCGCGCGGCTCTGCTGCGGGATGTGCCGGTAACTGAGCAGGCGGATCACCGAGGGCACCTGAATCGCCTTCGAGGCAGTATGTACCTTGGTGTGGTTCGTTTCTTCGGCCTGCGCCACTCCCTTGAGCATAAGAACCAGCGCGCGACGCACCGCGGTGACGTTGATAGGCTCAAATGTAGCATTCAGAACCAGTACGGGCGCTTGCATCACGGACGGGCGGCTGGCTGGTATGGAAAGCGGCCTAGGGAGTCCATCGGACGGCGCTACGCCAAGCCCAATTTTGGGCCGTGGGCGTAAGCCGGTCTTGAGGCGGTTATCCATTTGCGCCGCGTGAACGTCGCTTACCGCTCCCCCTTTTGGATGCTGGAGGAATCCGCTGGTTTGCTCGCTTTACTGCTGCCCCGCTGTTGCGGCGGGGCCGACGGCGACCAGCCTGGCACGAGCCGCGCCACCGTAAGCCCAAAAACCTCGGCGGCACCGGCCTTTCGCAGAGCGCGAGCGCATGAATCAAGCGTCGCACCGGTCGTCATTACATCATCTACCAGCAGGACGCGTAGCTTGTCAACTCGCACCCCCGCGCGCGTCGCGTAGGCGCCACGTACCGACTTCCAGCGCTCGGTGCGAGAGAGTACCAGTTGCGCCGGACGGGGACGTGTACGCACGAGCACGTCGGACCGAAGCTTGACGCCTAGTCGGTGCGCCAGTGGCCGCGCTATCAAATCAGCCTGGTTGTAGCCGCGCTCGCGCTGGCGTTCTGGGTGCAGCGGGACCGGCACGATGACATCGGCACGGAAATCTTCCCCGTGCCTCGCTAACGTTTCCGCCAACTGCCTCGCGAACCAGTCACCGAGCCGCCGTACTTCCTCATATTTTAGAAGAACGATGGCTGCGCCTAGGGCATCGTTATAGATCGCGAAGCTGCGCGCGCGGGAAAAGCTATACAGGTTGGCGCGGCAGAGCCGGCAGAGTGGCGGGAGCGAGTGCGCGGCCAACGCAGCAATGAATGGTCGCCCGCAGCATTTGCACATCGGTTCCGCGATGCACTCAAAAGATGACAGGCAGGTCTCACAGATTGGAACCCGGGTGGCATTCGTGAGCGGCCGAACGCAGATGCGGCAAGGCGCGGGAAAAAGTATGGCAGTGAGAGCATCGAGCGCTTCGCGAATGATCACGGAAGAGTTGTTAACACTCCAGGTAAGGGAGAAGCTATCTGATTTGAACCTGGGAGGGAAGAGGCAAGCTAATTTTTAGC
>Ga0210394_10003570_pt1 | contig 19261 bp, 11 predicted proteins | sample IncBWC12MmetaG_FD_160121 | JGI IMG/M metagenome (GOLD analysis project Ga0210394, IMG submission 160121) | Forest soil microbial communities from Barre Woods Harvard Forest LTER site, Petersham, Massachusetts, United States - Inc-BW-C-12-M | ecosystem: Environmental > Terrestrial > Soil >...
CGATCCCATCGGCATCGGCGCACGGAGCCGGCAAGCTCCGGCGGGGAACCGAACCGCGGTCGGGATGCAAACGAATCCATTCGGCGGCGCCCCAAGCGCGTCGATGGAGGAACTGGCGCGATCGACTGGAGGCGTTTATTCCCACGATAACGGCTCGCTGTTGAAACAGCTTCGCGGCGCGCTGACCGATGGCCGCCAATATTATCTGCTCTCCTATGTGCCCAAGAACGGCACGCATGACGGCAAGTTCCGGACCATTACGGTGGAGGCCAGCGACAAGAAGCTGAGCCTGCGGGCGAAGGCCGGCTATTGGGCGGTCGCGGCCCAGTAACCTCGCTTAGCGCTGACGTTCATTTTGCGATCGCGCGGTTCCACTTTAATCGCGCGAAATTTCCCGTCCAGGGTCTCGTTGCTCGAAACATAGGCCAGAGTGTAGTAATCGCGGCCGTCCGCGAAGGCGCGTTGGAGTCCGGTCAACAGATTGTTGTTGTCGTGAAAATTTGTCCCGCCGGTTGCCGCCGCGATTTCGGCTAGCGTATTGCCTTTCGACGAGGCCTCGGTTCTCTCGGCGCGTCCCACCGCGCCGTCGACGTTCACCGGATTGCCGGCGCTCAATGCGTCGAAGCCGGATTGCCCGTACAGTCCTCGTGAATCGATGGTGGCGATTACGACATTGCTTCGCGCCGCGAGCCGCAGAATCGGCTCAAACTCGTCGGTCAAGCGGATCGGCGTGACGTCGCTTTTCACGCACCGCATCGCGGAGGGACCCTGCGACGGCACCAGGCAATGAGACGCGAATGGGAAATAAGCGTCCATGAGAGCGGCTGCCTCCCGGCCGGGTTCAACGCTGAAGCCGTCTGAAATCAGAACCACCGTTCGGCGGTCCCGGGCGCGCGCAAGTTGCGAAATCAAGCCGCGAAACTGGCGCAGGAAGTCGATGGTGAGAGTGCGATCCATTTCGCCGATCTGCTGTGTGAGCATGTTCAACCGAGCCATGCCGCTTTCGCATTGCGGGACCATGGGCGGATCGGATGCGGCCAGATTGCACGCTCCGCGAGTGGTGAGAAGATCGCGCCGGAGTCTATCCATGTCGGCGTTCACGGAACCTTGTTGGCCGTCGAGGAAAACCTTCTGCAAACGCTTACCTTGAAAAATCGCGAGTACCGCGGCGGGATCGCGCGTCACTTGCACTACCATCTCCGCCGATACGCCGAGCGCCACGACAACATATTGCGAATCGCCGGCACGTTCCTGCGCGAAAAGGTTTACCAGCGCCTCGCGCACGGCTGTGAAGTTCTTGAAGGCGGAATGGAGGGTATCGATGCAGATCATGTACGTGCGGCGTGCCGGCGCTGGCGGCGCGGCTGCCTGAGGAGGCGCGGACCGAACGGGCCGTTCGGACTTTTCCGTGCTCTCTGCCTGCGGTGCGTCTGAGCTTTCCACGCTGAACGCGGTGATTTTCTGCTCCACGCCGTCTTCGAAAACCCGGAAATCGGCCAGCGTCAGGCCCGTCACATGATGCCCCTGCGCGTCCGTTACCACGACCGGCACCAGCACCTGGCGGACGTCGACCTTGATGGTGTTTTCCACACCCTGGAGCAGACGGGCGAGGCTCCCGTCGGAGGGATCGAGACTGGAGGCCATCCGCAGCTCTTTCACCGCGCCCCGGCTGTCGCCCGAACGCGCCATGGCCTCTCCCAGATTGAAATGCGCGTTCGGATCCTTGGGCGCGAGCTTCGCCGCGGCGCGAAATTCTTCGAGTGCGGCCTTGGCGTCGCCCGTCTGAAACAGCACGATCCCCAGCTGGTTGTGCGACGCGGCGGAAGAGGGAGCGCGGCGGACGGCTTCGCGCAGTTCGACCTCCGCCTCCTCGGCGTTGCCGATGGCGTAGAGGGCTCGACCCAGTTCGTAGGGCAAGGAGGGGAGTTCGGGATCGAGGCGGAGGGCCTGTTGGAGTAGCTTCACGGCCTCGGCCGGTTTGGTGGGGATCAGTTGGACGCCGCGGGCCAGCAACTCACGCGGATCGGGGTTTTGGGGGGAGGCGCTCAGGGCGACGGCGATGAAAAGGGCGTAGCGGAGACTCATGCGTGTGAAGACTCTGGTGCTGACCGCTCCGCTGAATTGACGCCGGCTGAAGCCGACGCTCGAAGCTGAAGCTCGCGCCACCAAGGTACCGGTGAGATTCAGGGCTGAGCCGCTCCGCCGGCCAGCTTCTCGAGGCGTGCCAGTTCGACCTTGGCTTGCGCGAGATCGGGTGCGTTGGGGGCGAGCTTTATATATGTCGCCAGCTCGGCCGCGGCGCCGGGATAGTCTTTCTTCTCAGTGAGGACCAGGCCGAGCAGATAGGTGGAGCGCGGGTTGACATGCCTGGGGTCCAGCTTCACCGCGGCGCGGGCGGCTTTTTCGGCGGCATCGTACTTAGCAAGGTTGAAGTTGGCGACGGCGTCGGCGTACCAGGCCTGCGGAAAATCGACCGGATCGAGTTCGACGGCGCGATCCAGATATTTTCCGGACTCCTGCCAGTTGCCGTCCTTGGCGGCGAGCAGGCCAAGCTCCATGTAGGGCGCCACCAGCTTGGGATCGCATTCCATGGCCTTATTCAACGCCTCGCGCGCGGGGGCGACGGCGTCGCGCTCCAGCCGGAGTTTCCCCAGGCTCACCCACGCGTCGGCGTATTGGGGATACAAGGTAACCGCTTTCTCAAAATCCTTCCGCGCGTCGTCGGGCTTGTTTTTCAACAGGGACTGGAGGCCCTGCTCGTAGGCTTTCCTGGCGGCTTTGGGCGCCAGCATGGCGGTGACGCTGATAGAGGACCCTTCCACTCCGGCGATGCGGTGGAGAAAGATGGTTCCGACGTCGGGAGTATCCGAGTTTCGCTTATTGAACAGGTCCGCCGTATCGGAGGTGAAGCCGGCGACGTTCGCGCGCAGCACGCAGTTCATCATGCGGTTCCCGAAAGGGTCACTGGCCAGGGCGTTGGCTCCGCCCGCCGATTGAGCGCCTCCGAATCCACCAGAGTTGGTGTTTCTGCGGCCGGAACCGGCGTCGGAGGCGTCGGTGACGATCATACTGCGGTCGCCCCACTGAAAACTGAAATGTCCCTTGGAATCGGTGTAGGCGACGGTCTTGGCAATTCCTCCGCAGACTCTTTCGACCACGGCCTGCGAGACGGGAGCGCCGTCCTGGCCGAGAACTTTCCCGGAAATATAGACGGGTCGCGTGGGATCGCCACCGAGGCCGGGGGTCGCCTGGACGCTGGTTTGTCCACCGCTGCCGGTGGTGGGCGACATTTGCGCCCGCACGGCTGCGCACGCTGCCAGCAGAAGAAACCCGTACCTCATATTCGTACCTCTTGGCGAACTGAGACTCGCACCAATTATGTCATAGATTTCGCGGGGGTCAGCGCCGGAAAGCGATAAAAGCGGCCGCTCCCATAAATGCCACGAAGACCCACCAGACGAGTATGCGTTGGATGATCCCAACGGACCTATCAATCGCACGCAGGCATTCAAGCTCCGATTTCAGGCGGTAGTTGCACTTTCCGCACGTCCGATTCGGTTTCGGCCCCGCAGTTTGGACACCTCAGAGTTTCAGGCATGGCCAACCCATCATATCGCCGGCCGCTGTGAGGTAGCAGCAAGCGCTTAACATTATGTTGCATCGGCGACGTCAAGCGCTTAGACTAATGAGCGTCTGTCCGCTCCCTGACGGTCGCGGTTCGGGCGGCAGGGCATGGCCCTGCCCCACATGAAAGGATGGAAAGTGAAGTATATCCTCGTTGGTATCTGTGGCGCGTTTCTATCGCAATGGGCTTGGGCGGCGGACTTGACCGGACGTTGGGTGGCGGAGGCTCCGGGACGGCAGACTGTTTTTAGTCTTAAATCAGACGGCGATGTCCTGACTGGATATTTGTCCTCGCCGCAGGGGGACGATCCGATCGCCGAGGGCAAGATCACGGGCGACACGGTTTCGTTCGTGGTTATCGGCGATTTCTATGGGCAGGAACGCAGGACGCAATACACGGGGCGGATTACCGCCGAGGGGCTGATGATCTCGGCGCAAGGAGGAAGAGGCGGGCGCGGGCCTCGCGAAATGCTTGCCAAGCGCGTTTCGACGGACGCTCCGAAGCCCTTCACACCGGTGATTAAACTCGCTTTGCCGCCACCCGCGACGGCGGTGCGGTCGAATGGCCTGGCGAAAACACCGCCCATGGGTTGGAATAGCTGGAACAAATTCCAGAGGCGCGTCGACGATAAAGTGGTGCGCGAAGTAGCGGCGGCCATGGCGAAGAACGCGATGAAGGACGCCGGATATGTGTACATCAACATCGACGACACGTGGCAAGGCACGCGCGACGCCAAGGGCAACATCCAGGCCAACGAGAAATTTCCGGACATGAAGGCGCTGGCCGATTATGTGCACGGGCTGGGGATGAAGCTGGGCATTTATTCATCGCCCGGTCCGAAGACGTGCGCCGGATTCGAGGGCAGTTACCAGCATGAGGAGCAGGATGCGAAAACGTTCGCGGCCTGGGGGATCGACTATTTGAAATACGACTGGTGCAGCGCGAGCCGCGTGTATCAAACCTCGTCCATGCCGGCCGTCTACGCGCGGATGGGGCAGGCGCTGGCGGATTCGGGAAGGCCGATTGTTTATAGCCTGTGCCAGTACGGCATGCTGAACGTCGGGGAGTGGGGGCCGAAGGTGGGAGGGAATCTGTGGCGCACCACCGGAGATATTCGCGATGCCTGGGCTTCCATGACCGATCTCGGTTTCGACAAGCAGGCCGGCTTGGAGAAGTATTCGGGTCCGGGGCACTGGAACGATCCGGACATGCTGGAGATCGGCAATGGCGCAATGAGCCTGGATGAGTATCGGGTGCATATGAGCCTGTGGTCGCTGCTGGCTTCTCCGCTGATCGCTGGGAACGACGTGCGCGATATGCCGGCCGATATCGCGGCGATTCTCATGAATAAAGAGGTCATCGCGGTGGATCAGGATCCGCTGGGCAAGCAGGCGGTGCGGGTGGCGAAGGATGGCGACGTGGAGGTTTGGTCGAGGCCTCTACGGGGCGGCGCGACGGCGGTGGGTCTGTTCAATCGCGGTGCGGATCGGGCGAAAGTGACGGCGCGGTGGGGCGATTTGGGGATCAATGGATCGAAGAATGTGCGTGACCTGTGGGCTCATGCGGATCGCGGCAAGGTGTCGGGCGAGTACTCGGCTGAGGTGGTTTCGCATGGTGTGGTGATGATTGAGTTGAAGTGACGGAGTCCAATGTGGCGCGAGCTTTAGCTTGCAGCATCGGCTTCAGCCGATGTCCGGCCGGATGAGAAAAATGCCAAGACGCCGGCTGAAGCCGGCGCTGCAAGCTAAAGCTCGCGCCACCAGAACCCCGACATGGTGATGTCACGGCTGGTTCGAGATGCCTTTTGATTCCTGGCAGATATGCGCGCCGGCGGGGACGTTTTTATACTCTTCCACTGCGCCGCTGGGCCATTCGATGGCTACGCGGTCCGCTTTTTCGCGCTGGCCGATGCCGAAGGTCAATGTCAATTCGGATTGCGATAAATAACTGGAGCCGGTTTTCACGGTTCGCGATTGCGTTCCGTCGGGGGTGGAGAGGCGCACCAGCGCTCCGATGGCGTCGCGATTCGATTTGGTTCCGACCAGGCGCAGACGGATGGAGCGATTTTTGTTGGTCAGATCGTTGCGATAGAGCAGCGCCGGGCCGCGGTTGGTGGTGATCAGCAGATCCACGTCGCCGTCGCGATCGAAGTCGCCAAAGGCAAGGCCGCGGGCAACCTTGGGGGCGGCGAAGTCCGCACCAGCTTCGCGAGCGACGTCGCGGAACGCGGCATGGCCGTCATTGAGAAACAAGTGCGGGGCTTGCGCGTAACCGACGTTGCGAAGCGCGCGCGCGGTCTCATCGATATGACCGTTGACGGCCACCAGGTCGAGCCATCCGTCGAGGTTCACGTCGCAAAAGGCGCATCCAAAACCCAGGCTGTTGCGCGAAGGTTGTCCAATGCCGGCCGCCACCGACACGTCGGCGTACGCGGCGCCGCGGCGCTGGTAAAACGCCGTCATTTCACGGTCGAAATTGGTGACCACGATGCCCTGGGAGCCGGAGTTGCTGTAATCGGCGGAATCGACGCCCATGCCGGCTCGCGCTTTGCCGTCCTCGCTGAAGGCGACGCCCGCGCGCACGGCCACGTCCTCAAACGAGCCGTTGCGCAGATTGCGATAGAGCTTGTTGGGTTGCGTATCGTTGGCGACAAAGATGTCCGGCCAGCCGTCGCCGTCGTAATCGACCATGGCGACGCCCAGCGCCTTCGAAGTGGTGTCGAAGATGCCGCTTTTCGCCGTGACGTCCTCAAAGGTGCCGTCGCCGCGATTGCGAAAGAGCCACGACGTGGACCCGCGATAGGCTTCAGGCGTGCAGTACGACTTGTGCTGGCCGTCGACCGTGCAATAGATGTCGTGTTCCGGAGACCACTTGACGTAATTGCAGACGAACAGGTCCAGTCGGCCGTCGCGATCGAAATCGAACCACATGGCCGAGGTGCTGAACGCGCTGCGGCCGCCCAGGCCGGCCTTTTCGGTGACGTCGAGGAACGTCCCGCGGCCGGTGTTCTTAAAGAGCCGGTTTTGGCCGACGGCGGTGATCAGGATGTCGGGAAAGCCGTCATTATCGTAGTCAGCCACGGCCACTCCCATGCCGTAGATCTCCGTGGCGAGGCCGGCTTGCTGGGTCACGTCGGCGAACGTGCCGTTGCGGTTGTTTTTATAGAGGCGAAGGGTGCTGCGGCGTTTCTTGTGACCGGGGAAATCCATGCCGTTGACCAGCAGGATGTCGAGCCAGCCGTCGGCGTCGTAGTCGAGAAAGGCGCAGCCCGCGCCAAGCGTTTCCGGAAGATACTTTAAGTCGAACGCGCCGCTGTTGTGCTGAAAATCGATTCCGGCGGCGGAGGTGACATTGACGAGACGGAAACCGGGGTCCGCGGTGGACCCCAATGCCGCGAGAGGCACGCCGAGAATCAGCTCGCGGCGCGTCATGGGAGGCTCGCCAGGCCGCTGCGGATGGCGTAGACCACCAGTTCCGCGGTGTTGTGAATATCCAGGGTCTGCATGAGATTCGCTCGATGCACGGAGACGGTGTTGGCGCTGAGGCCGAGGATCGCGGCGATCTCCTTATTCGATTTTCCCTGCACGATCAATTGAAGAACCTCGAGTTCGCGCGGGGTCAGTTCCGGCGTCGCTTCGCTCTTGGGAAGCTTCGAGAGGCGCGGGTCCAGCACTTCGACGCCGGCGGCGACCTGCTTCACGGCGTCAATTAATTCCAGGTCGACGGCGTTCTTGAGCAGGTATCCGCGGGCGCCGGCATCGAGGGCGCTGCGCACATAGGTGGGCTCCTCATGCATGCTCAGCATGAGAACCTCGGTGGAAGGGATGGCCTTGCGGATGTGACGCGTCGCCATGGCGCCGTTCATGCCGGGCAGCGCGAAATCCATCACTACAACGCGAGGCTCCAAGCGCGAAGCGAGCTCCACCGCTTCGTTTCCGTCGCCTGCTTCGCCGACGACTTCGATCTCCGGATCGTCCTCCAGCATGCGCCGGAAACCGCGCCGCACCAGGATGTGATCGTCCACCAGAAGGACGGAGATTCGGGTCATTCGGCTTCGCCTCCGGTGGGGACTGTGAGCCGCACCAGCGCGCCTCCTCCGCTGTGTTTCAAAAACTCGATGGTGCCATGGATTAATTCGGCGCGTTCCCGCATGGAGGTCAAGCCCATGCCGCGGCGTTCCTTTTGCTGGCCGAAACCCACGCCGTGATCCTCGATTTCCAGGACCATGGCGTCTGAGCGAAAGCGGAGACGCACCTCCGCTTCGGGCGATTTCGAATGCTTGGCCACGTTGTTGAGCGCCTCCTGCGCCACGCGATAGACGTGAATGGCCACGTCACGATCCAGAGGCTGAGCGCCGCCGTCCTTTTGATAGCGGACGCGAACGCCGGTCTGTTTTTCAAATCCCGTGAGATACAAATTCAATGCGCCCTCCAGGCCGGCGTCGTCGAGCACCATCGGATGCAGGACCTGCGACAGCGTGCGAATCTTGTCGAGCGAGGATTGAATGATCCCGCGAACTTCTTCGAGGTCCGCGCGCAGGGGATCGGACGCGGGAATAGTTTTCCCCGCGCGGTGCAGCATCGCGCCGATCGCGGTGAGAATCTGCCCGAAGTCGTCGTGAAGCTCACGCGAAATGTAGCGAAACGTATTTTCCTGAATGGAGATCAGCCGCCGCGCCAGTTCGCTGCGCTGCTCGGACAAGGCCGCCAGGCGGGCGAACATCCCGCGGTTCCATCCGACCAGGTAGAGGCTGGTGGCGGCGATGAGAATCAGCATCCCGGCGAGGAACGCGTAGGCGTTGCGCTCCTGGCGGGCATAAATCGCTTGCGTCTGCTCCTCGGCGAGCTGCTCGCTCTCGTTATTCTGAACCAGCAGGCGGGCCACGGCGTTGCTGAGCGCCTCCTGCCGGGCCTGCAATGATAAGCGGATGCGCGCGCGCGCCTCTACTTCCTGGCCCTGATCGACCAGCGCGAAAATGCGTTGGACGGCGTCCCAGAACTGCGCGACCGATCCTGAGAGGTAGGCTCGCTGATCCGGAGTCGCCCGCGAGAGCCTCTCTTCGCGCGCCATGGCGTCCGCGAGGTCGACCTCAATGCGCCGCAGTTGCCCTTTCCAGGAAATCAACGGATACGAAGACTCCGTGGGATCGAGCATGTCGCGCATGGTCAAGGCGAGCGCGTTGAGATTGTTCTGAATGCGCAGCAGCAGCAGCGAATCGGCGCGATTGCGGTCGATGGTTTCCACCTGGATGCGGCGCAGGCTGCGCAGTTGGGTCACGGTGTACGCGGCGTAAACGGCCGCCGCCGAGAGCGTCACCACCAAGCCCGCAAGGAGTCCGAAGGTCGGCGATCGGCGCGATGGCACGATATAAGGATACAGCGGGAGATTCTGTTGACGAAGATTTTTCCGTCTGTCCGCCTGCTGACGCATAGCGGTTCAACGAAGCAGTAAGCACTCGCGTCGCCTTGTAGGGCGGCGCCGCCCTACCGTGGGCAACATGCAAATGATCTCCTAGTAGAAACACACTATTTGCCCGCACCCGCGTGCATGCGATAATCGCCCGATGGTCTCAGGGCGAAGCGTGGGGGCGATGTGTGTCTGTGCCCTTATCTGGCTTACGCCTCCGGCCCGCTCGGCTGGGGCCGATGCCGCGCTGGAACGGCATCGCAATCTGGGCAAGGCCTTTTTCGAAAATCCGACCACGCACTCCGAAGCGGTTGCCGAATTCAAGAAGGCGCTGGATCTGGCGCCCAACTCCGTTCGTGAAAAACTGAACTATGGGCTCGCGCTGCTGCATGGGAACCGGGTGCCGGAGGGCGTCGCGCTGCTGGAGCAGGTGCAGCGCCTGGACCCGCGGCTTCCGCACACCTGGTTCAACCTAGGCATCCAATATAAAAAGTCCGATCAACCGGAAAAGGCGCTGGCGCAATTCGAGACGCTGGTGAAGCTCGCGTCGAGCGAGCCGATCGCGCATTATCAACTGGGCTCCATTTACCGGGCCGCGCGCCGAAACGCGGATGCGGTTCGGGAGTTCGAAACAGCGTCGGCGCTCGATCCCCAACTGGCCGCCGCGCATTTCCAGCTTTACAATATGTATCGCCAGTCGGAGCGCGCAGAGGACGCTCAGAAGCAGCTCGAAATTTTCCAGGCGCTGAAGAAGCAGACCGAGGGCGCGGCGATTCCCGAGGACGTCGACTGGTGCAATTTCGCGGAGATTTACGATCCTCCGCGCACCACCACCGCGGTTCCCTTCGCCTCGAACCCCCATTACGACGACCGCGCCGTCACCGACGCCACCGGCATGTTGCTGATCGACGCGACCGGCTCAGGCCACGTCGACATCTTAACCTGGTCCGCAACTGCCGTCCATCTGTATCGCAACGGCTCCGAGCTCGTGAATAATACCGGCCTCGAACAAATCCCCGGCGCAATCTCCATCGCCGCAGGCGACTTCGATAACGACGGTTTCAACGACCTCTGCATCCTGACCGCCTCCGGCCCCAGGCTCTACCGCAACAATAAAGGCCATTTCGAGCCCTTCGACGCGGCTCTTCCGCAACGCCGCTTCGAACGGGCCGTGTGGATGGACTACGACCACGACTACGATCTCGACCTGATCCTTTTGGGCGACCAGCCGGCGTTGATGCGCAATCAAGGCAAGGCCGGATTCGAGGATCGCACCGCGGATTTTCCGTTCGTCCCGGGTCATACAATCTTCGACGTGCGGAAACTCCGTATGGATCCCGACAGCAAGGCGTTCGACCTGCTTGTCCGCTATTCGGACTACGGTGTGCAGATCTATCGCGATCAGCTGGGCGGACGATACACCGTCAATCCTTTGGAGCTGATTCATAACAACCTGCCGATTCAAGGCGACTTCAACGGCGACGGCCGGCTCGATCAAGCCAAAATCGTCGACGGAAAACTCCACGTCCTCCTGAACCGCGAGGCTCCTCCGCAGCACTACATCCGCGTCCGGCTCACCGGAGTAAAGAATCTCAAGTTAGCCGAAGACGCGGTCGTTGAAGTTAAGGTCAATGATAGTTACTGGAAGGAGACGTATCACGGCGTGCCGCTGCTGTTTCCGGCCGGCGCGAATCCGACAGTCGACGTGGTCCGGATCACTTGGCCCAACGGGCTGATCCAGAACGAAACGAATCAGGCCACCAACAAGACGTACGTTTACGAGGAGAAGCAGCGGCTCTCCGGTTCCTGCCCCATGATCTGGACCTGGAACGGCCGCGCATTCGAGTTCATCACCGACGTTTTAGGCGTCGCGCCGCTGGGTGCCAGCGACGGCGAAGGAACCTATTTCCCGGTCGATCACGACGAATTCGTGTCGATCCCGGGCAACGCGTTGAAAGAAGTGGACGGGAGTTACGAGGTTCGCATCACGGAGGAACTGAGCGAGGTTTCTTATCTGGACCAGGTGCAGCTTTTCACGCTGGACCATCCGGCGAGCAAAGAAATCTTCACTAACGAGAAATTCAAAGGCCCTCCTTATCCGGAGTTTCGGCTCTACGAAGTCTCGCGACGCATTTATCCAATGGCGGCGCGCGACGACGACGGCCACGACGTGCTTTCGAGCCTGCTGAAACGCGACCAGAAATATCCCGACCAGTTTCCGCGCTCGGAGCTGGGGGTCGCGAAAACGCATGCGCTGGAACTCGACTTCGGGCACACCGCGCTGTCGGGCGACGCTGTCCTGTTGGCCAACGGCTGGGTCGATTGGCCGGACGGCAGCACCTTTCGCGCGGCTGCGCAGGAATCGAAGGGCGGCCTGGTGATGCCGTATTTGCAGATGCAGGACGCGGCGGGCCGCTGGGTCACGGTGAACGAAGACATGGGAATGCCGGCCGGCAAACCCAAAACCATCTCAGTTCCGGTGCATTTCATTTCCAAGAACCGCAAGCTTCGCATCGTCACTAGCCTGTGCGTTTATTGGGACGAGATTTTTTTGAGCGAAACGGCCGGGCCAGCAGAGACCCGCCAGCAGCAGCTCGCGATCCTATCAGCCGATCTACATTTCCGCGGATTTTCGGAATCGAGGATCGACCCTCTGCGCAAACAGCCCGACACGTTTTTCTACGATCGCGTCGACGCGACGTCGTTCTGGAATCCCACGCCCGGGCTCTATACGCGGTATGGCGATGTTCGCGAATTGATGGGCGAGATTGATGACAAGCTGATCGTGATGGGCTCCGGCGATGAACTGCGGCTGCGGTTCGACGCGTCGCGGCTCGCCCCGCTGCCACAGGGCTGGACGCGCGATTTCCTGCTCAAGGTCGATGGGTGGGCCAAGGACCGCGACCCAAACACCGCTTTTTCTCAAACCGTCGAGCCGCTTCCGTTCCATGGCATGAGTCGCTACCCGTATCCCTCCTCCGAGCATTTTCCAGAAGACGAAACGCATCTGCGTTACCGGAGCGAGTACAACACGCGCCCGGCTCTGCGGCTGGTGCGGCCGCTGTCTGGCACGCAATGAACGCGCTTCTTATACTCGCGATGGCCAGCTCGGCCTACCTCGCGGCGCTGCCTGGCGCGAACCTAGTGTACGTCACGAACATTGTCCTGCATCCGGTGCTGGGACTGGTCGTGTGCGGCGCGCTGCTCTGGGAATTCCGCCGGTCGTTCAGAGCGATCCCGCTGCTGGTGGGCGCAGCGATCGGACTGTATCTGATCGCCGGCGGCGCAACCACCGATCATTACAAAATTGTTTGGGCGCATATCGCGCTGGCGGTTGTGGGGCTCGCATTGCTGAAACCGCGCTGGACCGTCGTGCTGGCGGGGCTCGCGCTGGCCGCCGCGGGTCTGCGATTCGGCCTTCCCAAGGACCGCATCGCCAATCCGAAAATTGTCCCGCTCGCCATGACCGAGGAAGGGGAGGGTCCGCATTCGCCCTTCTGGCCGTCGTCATCCCGCACCAGCGTGGGTGGAATTATGCCGTCCGATTTTTTCATGGAGTCGGCGCGCTGCGGCGAATGCCATCGCGATATTTACCAGCAGTGGAGCAGCTCGATGCACCATTTCGCGTCGTTTAACAATCCGTTCTACAAGGCCAGCATTCTGCACATGCAGGAGCTCAGTGGAACGCAGGGCAGCAAATGGTGCGCCGGATGCCACGATCATGCGGTATTTTTCAACGGCCGCTTCGACACCCCCATCGCCCGGCAAGTGGACACACCGGAAGCGCAGAACGGCCTTGGGTGCGTCTCGTGCCACTCCATTACGCACGTCGGCAGCAGCATGGGCAATGGCGATTTCGAAATTATGTATCCTCCTTTACATCGCCTTGCCTCCAGCAAGAGCTCTTTTATCCAAGCCAGCGAAAAATTTATCACCTATCTCAATCCGGAGCCGCATCGCCGGTCCTTTATGAAGGCGTTCATGCGGGAGCAGTCGGCCGAATTTTGCTCCGCGTGCCACAAGGTGCATCTCGACGAGCCGGTGAATCATTATCGCTGGCTGCGCGGATTCAACGATTACGACAACTGGCAGGCCAGCGGCGTTTCCGGGCAAGGCGCACGATCGTTTTACTATCCCGCCAAATCGTCCGATTGCGCCGATTGCCACATGCCTCAAGTCGCATCCCACGATCCCGGCAATCGCAACGGGCTGATCCATTCGCATCGCTTCGCCGCCGCCAATACCGCCGTCCCCACCGTGAACCACGACCAGGCGCAGGAGAAGGCCGTCGAGGAATTTCTCAAGTCCGGATTCATCACCGTCGACCTGTTTGCCGCGAGTCCGGTGGACGCCGCGCAAAAAGGTCAAGTCCAGATGAAGAGGCGCGGAGAAAATGCTCCGGCGCTCGCCTCGACGTTCGCCGTTGGGGAAGAAGCCGAGCAATCCGGGCCGGTGACGCTGCGCGAAGTGGGGAAAATCGCCGCGCCCATCGACGCTCCCTCGGCCGCTTTTCTGCCCGGCAGTACCGTGCGCGTCGACGTTGTGGCACGCACGCGCAAAATCGGACATTTTTTCCCCGCCGGAACCGTGGACGCGTTCGATGTATGGCTCGAGTTTTTCGCGCGCGACGCGAAAGGCCGCGTTCTTGCCTCGAGCGGGGCCATCGTCGACAACGGCCCGGTGGACCGGTCGGCACACTTTTACCGATCCTATCTGCTCGACGGCGAAGGCAACGCGATTAACAAACGCAATGCCTGGCAGGCGCGCAGCGTTTTCTACGTGCACCTGATTCCGCCCGGCGCCGCCGACACGGTGCATTACCTGGTCAACATTCCTCGCGATGCCGAGGGCCCGATCACTCTTGAAGCGAAGTTGAATTATCGGAAGTTTTCGGACGCCTACACGCGGTTCTCTTTTGGCACCGCGCGACCCGGTCTGGCGGACGTTTCCTACGACAGCCGCGAGTATGCGGCAGATCCGAACAAGCTCCCCGTACTGCCGGTGATTACGCTGGCCTCGGCGTCGGCGCACGTCGCTTTGGGCGAGCCTCAATGGCAGCCGGTGATCCGCGCACAGGATCGCGAACGCTGGAACGACTGGGGCATCGGCTTGCTATTGCAAGGCGATTTAAAGGGCGCTGAATACGCGTTCCATCGCGTCACCGAAGCTGAACCTGCTTACGCCGATGGGTGGCTGAATATCGGCCGGGCTCTGATCCAGGAGGGCGAAACCGAGGCCGCGAGGCCGTTTGTCGAAAAAGCGCTGGCGTTGTCGCCGAAGCTCGCCCGAGCCGAGTTCTTCCTCGCGTCCATTAAGAAAGCCGAAGGCGATTACGACGGCGCGCTGGCCAGTCTTGCGAAAACGCGCCGGCAATACCCGCGGGATCGCGTAGTCGTCGACCAGGTGGGCCGCATTTTATTCTTGCAGCGCCGCTACGCCGAAGCCATCGCCGCATTTCAGGATACGCTCACCATCGATCCGGAGGACTTGCAGGCGCACTATAACTTGATGCTCTGTTATCGCGGCCTGGGCCAGATGGAAAAGGCCGCGCGCGAGGAAAAGCTGTTCCTGCGCTTCAAGGCCGACGAATCCGCGCAGTCGATCACGCAGAAACCGCGTCTCGAAAACGCCGAGGAGAACAATGAAAGGCAACCCATTCACGATCACGATGCTGTGCCTGTTGTCGCTGCGCGGCGGCGCTTCTGACGAGGTCCGTTTCACGGACGTCACGGCCGCGGCCGGGATCAACTTCACGCACAACGCCGGCCGCAGCGGGAAAAAATGGCTGCCCGAGACGATGGGGCCGGGGTGCGCGTTCTTCGATGCGGACGGAGACGGCTGGCTGGATATTCTCCTGATCAATGGAAAAGACCTGATCCCGAAAGGACGCCGCACCACGGCCGCGCTCTATCGCAATAATCACGATGGTACGTTCACCGATATCACCAAAGGGAGCGGCCTCGACATCGAGATCTACGGCCTCGGCGTGAGCATCGCCGATTACGACAACGACGGCCGCGAAGACGTCTACATTACCGCGCTGGGCGGGGATCATCTGTTTCACAACGAAGGCAACGGACATTTTAAAGACGTGACGAAGGAATCGGGCATGAACAATTCCGCCTTCGCCGCCAGCGCCGTCTGGTTCGATTACGATCGCGACGGCAAGCTGGACCTCTTCGTCGCGAATTATGTCCAGTGGTCGGCGCCGAACGATGTGTGGTGTTCGCTCGACGGATCGACCAAATCGTATTGCACGCCGGAATCTTACAAAGGAACCGCCTCGAAGCTGTATCACAATTTGGGCGGAGGGAAGTTCGAGGACGTCACGGCGAAGGCCGGTCTGGCCGATCCCACCAGCAAATCGCTGGGCGCGGCGGTGATCGACTATAACAACGACGGTTGGCCGGATCTGTTTGTGGCGAACGATACGCAGCCCAATAAGCTGTATCGCAACCTCCAAAACGGAGCGTTTAAAGATGAAGGGCTGGCCGCCGGTGTGGCCTTCGGCGAGGACGGAGTGGCGCGCGGGGCGATGGGCGTCGACGTCGCCGATTATGACCGATCCGGTCGTCAGCACCTGGTGGTGGGCAACTTCGCGAACCAGATGATCGGGCTCTATCACAACGAAGGCAACGGCCTGTTCGTCGACGAGGCTCCGCGTTCTCCGATCGGCCGGGCGAGCTTGCTCAGCCTGACCTTCGGGCTGTTTTTCTTCGATTACGACCTGGACGGATATCCCGATATTTTCGCCGCGAACGGGCATATCGAGGAGCAGATCGGGCGCGTCCAGCCGAAGGTCCAGTATGAAGAAACGCCGCTGCTGTTTCGCAACACCGGCGGGGGAAAATTTCAGCCGGTGCCGCTATTTTCAAAAGCGCTAGTGGCGCGCGGCGCGGCCTATGGCGACTTCGACCGGGACGGCGACCTGGACATTCTCGTCGCGACCAACAACGGCGCGGCCCATCTGTACCGCAACGACGGGGGGAACCGGAATCATTGGCTGCAAATTCGGTTAAGCGGCACGAAAAGCAATCGCGACGGCATCGGCGCGGTGGTGAAGGCGGGGAACCAGTCGCAGATGGTGCATAGCGGGTCGTCCTATTGCTCGGCGAGTGATCTGGCGCTGACGTTCGGCCTGGGGAACGAGACCAGCACATCGATTGAGATTCAATGGCCCAGCGGTGTTCACCAGAAAATGAATAACCTGAAGGCGGACCAGCGCATCTCGGTTGCGGAACCATGAACGAACGCCTGTCGAACGAGTTTTTCCGCAGCCGGTGACGCATGGCGGCCCAGGGTTGGCTCGGAGGCGCGACCGCTGGCGCTCGACGGCTCCTATTGTTAGAATGAATCCGCTCGATGTAGAAGCAGGTGCAAATGCCGAAATCTTATGACGCGATTGTAGTCGGATCGGGGCCCTGTGGCGGCTGGGCGGCGATGGAGCTCGCGAAAGCCGGAATGAAAGTGTTGATGGTGGAGGCCGGCGCCGACATCAAGCAGAAGGATTTCCATCACGTGTTCCTTTACGAGATGGATTTCCGCGGCGGCGGCAAGCCGGGCGCGATGCGGCAATACACGGGCAACGAGCGGAACTACCGTATCATGCTGGACTCCAGCGAGAATCCATACACGACATCGCCGGAGACGAGTTACAGATGGACGCGCTCGCGCTGCCTGGGCGGACGCGGCCTGCACTGGGCTCGGGCCACGGACCGCATGGCCGATTACGAATTCAAGGCGGCGTCGCGCGACGGCTACGGCGTGGACTGGCCGGTGAACTACGCGGACATGAAGCCCTATTACGATCGCGTGGAGAGCTTCATCGGAGTGAGCGGCGAAAAGCTGGGCTTGCCTCAGTTTCCCGATGGTCCCTTCCAGCCGCCGATGCCGTTGAACTGCGCGGAGACGATTTTCACGGCAGCTGCGAGGGCCTTGGGATACGCGACCACACACCGCCGGCTGGCGCAATTGACAAAACCTCTGAACGGCCGCCCGGCGTGCCATTACTGCGGCAGCTGCGTGAACGGCTGCGACGTTGGCGCGATGTTCAGCACTCTATCGACGACTCTTCCTCCTGCGCTGAAGACCGGGAATCTGGAAGTGCTCACGGACAGCGTGGTGGCCCGCGTGCGCATCAACAACGAGAACCGCGCGCAAGGCGTCACATATATCGAACGCTACACCATGAAATCGGTAGATGTGGACGCGAAGTACGTGATCCTGGCGGCGTCGACGCTCGAAAACACCCGGCTGATGTTGCTGTCGGCGAAGGGCGGTCTGGCGAATTCGAGCGGCCTGCTGGGCCATTACATGATGGACCAGGTCGGCGGAGGAGGCGTGACCGGGATCCTGCCCAGGCTGAAAGGAGGGCCGGCGCGGCTGGACGACGGGAAGTCGGCGGGCATCACAATTCCGAATTTTCAGAACATCAGCAAGGAGACGCAGCGAAAGGATTTCATCCGCGGTTACGTGATGAACGCCACCGGAGGGCAGACCGAGAATGTGGGGTACGCGGCGTCCGTTCCCGGATACGGCTCGGAATGGAAGAAAGAAGTGAAGAGCCGCTACGTGGCGCAGGCGCGGGTTTGGAATGCGGGCGCGGAGATGCTGGCGCAGAAGGAAAATTTTGTCGAGCTGGACCCGGAGGTGAAGGATAAATGGGGCATTCCAGTGCTGAAAATCCACTTCACGCACTCCGATAACGACCACAAGCTGATCGAAGATTTTCAGCATCGCGCCGAGGAGATTTTCCGCAAAGCGGGAGGCGAGATCGTCCAGGGGATGGGTCGCGGAGGTCCGGCGGGATTTCCGGGAGGGCCGGGGTCGCCCGATGCGGGAAGGGCGGGCCAGGCAGTCGGACGAGGCGCGAGGCGCGATACGCTCGGCGGCGCGATCCACGAAACCGGAACCGCGCGCATGAGCGCCGATCCCAAAAATGGCGTGTTGAACTCCTATTGCCAGACTCACGATGTGGCCAACCTGTATGTCTTCGGCGGAAATGCGTTTTGTTCGACCGGCGACAAGCATCCTACGTTGACGATGATGGCCTTGAGCGCGCGAGGGTCGGCGCATTTGATCGAGCAGGCTAAGGGGAAGAAGGTCTAACGGCTGGCCCACCTCTCCTGATGTTCAGCCCCATGCGTCAGCGTGGGGGTTGTGCGGACGTGGAAAGAAATAACCCCCAAGCTGACGCATGGGGCTACAAGCCGAGATTCGCGCGCGCGTACTTGATGCAGGCGATATTGTAATCTTCCTCGAGTTTTTTGCGCGCCGCGGCGTCCAGACCCGCGATCGACGGCAGGGGCTTTTTGGGAGGATTCTTTTCAACGATCTCCATCAGATGCGCCACCTGGCGCGCCGGGACGTCCTCAAAGGTCGCCCAGTATACATCGGTATAGATGGGGACTTTGAGAGGATCGCGGGTGATCATCTCCAGGTCGAGAGCCATATTCGGATCCTTCTGCCGCAGGATGGTCACCATCTTCTTGAGATCGAGAAAGCCGTCGCCGAAGGGCACTTCGGCGAGCAGGAATCCTTCGGCGTAGGGTTGAACCCCCATGTCCTTTATATGACCTGAAATGATCCATGGCTTCAGGGTTTCGAGCGTGAACATCGGATCCTCGCAAAACGCGACGTTGTTGCCGAAGTCGAGATGAACGCCGACGTACTCGCTGCTCAGGCGCTTCATCCAGGCGGCCTGCTCGACGGCCCGCCATCCTTTGTGATTTTCGATCGCCAGCCGCATTTTATGCTTGCGCAGCACAGGCTCGGCCAGCGCGACGGTTTGCTGGTTTTGCTCGAAACTCTTCTTATAATCATCGAGCTTAGTGAATTGCTCGTAGCGGCGGCCGGTCATGGCGGCGTGCAGTCCGTAGGCGCCGCATTCGGCAGCAGCCTTCACCCCGGCGTCGAACCGCGCGACGTCGTCTTCCCCTCTCGGCAGCGGGACGTTGAAGATCACATGCATGTCGTAGGTCTGGATTTTATCGCGAAACTTGCGAATCGCGTCGGCGTCGGCGGGCGCATTTCCCATCTCCGCGCCGCCCAGGCCGAGGCTGTGGCAGTAGTCGAGAAATTCGTCGGAGAAAGGCCGGGGACCGTTCCCCCGTCCGCCTCCGCCGCCGTTATGCGCCGAAAATGCGGTGGGCGCGCCACCCATTCCCCGTTTTCCGTACGGATTGGGTACAGTTTCCGCTTGCATAGGCGACAAGGCCGATAAAAACGCCG
>Ga0210394_10003571_pt1 | contig 19255 bp, 14 predicted proteins | sample IncBWC12MmetaG_FD_160121 | JGI IMG/M metagenome (GOLD analysis project Ga0210394, IMG submission 160121) | Forest soil microbial communities from Barre Woods Harvard Forest LTER site, Petersham, Massachusetts, United States - Inc-BW-C-12-M | ecosystem: Environmental > Terrestrial > Soil >...
GCCTGGTCTTTCTCACCGCAGATCAGCGTCCCGATCTTCGCGGGCGGCGCCAACGTCGCCAATCTCCAGGCGACCAAGCTCGCGCGCGATACGGCGGTCGCGCAGTATGAGAAGGCGATTCAGACCGCCTTCCAGGAAGTTGCCGATGCGCTGGTTGCCCGTGGCACGCTCGATGACCAGCTCGCGGCTCAGCAAGCTCTGGTGACCGCCTCGGAGAAAGCGTATCGGCTGGCCGATATGCGCTACCGGGGCGGCGTTGACACCTATCTGAACGCGCTCGTCGCGCAGATCTCGCTCTACAGCGCGGAGCAGCAGTTGCAAAGCGTGCGGCTCTTGCGTCTGCAAAATCTCGTGACTCTGTACAAGGCCTTAGGTGGTGGACTCCGGGAGCACGCTGTGGCTGCTTCGAACTAAGCCCGCGTGGGTGTATGTTTGGCTGGGCAAGAGGGGAACTGGCATGGCGGAGACTGCAGCAGCCGGGGGGGAATCCTCCACCACCGCTGAGCATCCGTGGATCGGAGAGCTGCTGCTGCGCCTGCTCGGCGCGGCGCTGCAGATCCTCGCGACCTGGGCGGTGGTACATGCGCTGACACCGGAGGAGGCGGGAGTCTACTTTCGCGGCTTCGTCATTGCCTTGGGGCTAAGCACGTTCTTGCGGGGCAAGTACGAGATCTACATGGCGCAGCACATCATCGGGCGGCGCGCCGCGACGACCGGTATTCCGAATGGCGTCCTACTCATGCAGCTCGCGCGGCGGATGCTGCTGCGGTCGAGCCTCGTGTGTGCAGTTCTCTTGGTCGTGACGGCCGACCTGGACATCCAGGCCCCGCAGCTGCAAGCCGTATTGCAGACCTATCTGCCCTTCGTGCTCGCCGTCCCCTGCGTCAGCCTGTCCAGCTTGCTGGGCGAGGCGCTGCGGGCGGCCAATCGCACCCTCGGCATCGTCGTGGCCGCCTATGCCGTGAACCTCTCCATCCTCCTTGCAGTGGTACTCGCACCTTCCGACGCGTCGCTTGCGTTTTACTCCTGGGCGTTCCTCCTCGGGAGCCTCGTTTCCGCGGGAGTGGCCGCGGCGCTCGCTTTGCGCGCCTTCCCCGTCGCACGAGGCGCGGGCTCCCGGCCGATTGGCCGTGAGGCACTGCAGGGAACGGACTCGCGGGAATTGATCGGTCTTGCGCGCGGGTTGCTGCTGTGGGGACCCCTGTGCGTCTTGGCCGTCTGGGCGCCGCCGATGCAGATGGCGCAATATGCCGTGGCCGCGCGCACGGCACTGATCGTCGATATCTTTCTGCCGGCATTGAACTTGACAGGCTGCCGCGAAACCCTGCTGGCTACGCAGCCGGTCCAGGCGCCGCGACACCTGCTGCTCAGGCAGCTCGCTCTGGCATTGGCCTACAGCTCAGCGTTCGTGGTGCCGCTCTTGGTGTTCGCGCCGGCAACCCTGGCGCTCTACGGGAAGCCTTACGATTCGCAGTTGACCGTGTATGCGCTGCTTCTCGGGGTGCAGTTTTCAAATGGCGTCGGTCGTCCAGCGGTGCGGCAAGTGGTGGTGGAGTGGGATGCGCGACGGATTGGCGTCGCTGTCGGATCCGGCGCCGCGGCGGTCGTGCTGATTTGCGCGCTGGGCGTGACCGCCTACGGTGCCCTGGCCGCGGCGGCGGCCTCACTGATCGGCGCGGTGGTCTTCAACGGACGGGCGATCGGCATGGCCCTTTCGAGACCGGCCGCGCAGCCCGGATCGCATCGTTGAGCTCCACGGCCTACGGGTAGACCCGCCCGCCTTATCGGCACTACCCCAGCTTTACCAGGTTCTGGATCGCAAGCGGAGCACCGAACTGTTGGAGCAGCCCGCCTTCGGAGAGCTTTCCAAGAGTGATCGGTGCGAAACCGAATTTCGCTGCCAGACTCGCGACTTCGGAGTTAGCCTCCGCATCATTTCCTGAAATGAAGAGTACCCGGTGTCCTCCGCCCTCGGTCGGATCCTGGGCCAGGACGGCGGCAGGCAGAGTATTGAATGCCTTCACCAACCGAGCGCCGCGCAGCTTCTCTGCAACCACCTCGCTCGAGGGCCGGCCACCGAGGTCGGTCGGTGTGAAAGCGGGAAAGTCGATCGCATTGGTTGCATCAATGACAATCTTGCTGGTCCAATCACCTGCGGCGCGCGCGACGACCGGAACGGCGGAGAACGGGACAGCCAAGATCACAATATCAGCCTTCAGCGCAGCCTCAAGAGTCTGAGGGATGATGTGGTGACCGAGCTTGTCACCGAGAGGGCCAAGCGAGTCAGGCCCGCGGGTGTTCGCGATCGCGACGTTGATGCCCTTGCGGGCGAATTGGCGAGCAATGGCCGAGCCGATGTTGCCGGAACCGATGATTGAATAGGTCATGAAGTCTCCCTTAGCCATGAGTGTTGCTCAGGGCTGAGGCCATTGATTGCGTGCGGCTGCTCTCACTTGTATTGACATCGCGCGGCTGCAGCCCTTGCGATTTTTCAGGCTGCTGCCGGGATCGCGAAGTTCGCCCGAGCCCACGCGGCAAACGTCGTCGGCTGTCGGCCGGCAACTCTGTTGGCCAGCGTAATTGCGTCGCGCGAATCCGCACCGAGGTAGGTGTGGGCCTCGAAGTAGGCGAGCATCTCCGCAACTTGCTTGGCGCCTGGGAACCAGCCGGCAAAAAGTTCTTTCGGGACTTGCTTGAACGAGAACTTGTGTCCTTGTTGATTCAGCGCGGCGATGACCTCGTTGAAGCTCAGGAAGTCGCCGACCAGCGGCAAATGTTCGCCGCGCCCCGCGAGTTCCGGCTTCGCAAATGCACCGACCACGATGGGGCCGAGTTCGGTGATGTCGCCCATGTGAATGACGCGCCGTTCTGGATCGAGCGGCAGCGCCCAACCCGCGGCCCCATCCGCTTGCTTCTGCGGAGCCATTGCGCCGAGCAGATTTTGATAGAAGAACGGCGCGATCACGAATGTGTGGTGCGCGAACCCAGCCTCACTCACGATGCGCTCGATCTTTGCCTTGTCCGTGAAATGCGGGACATCGAGCTTGCCGCGGCTGATATTCTCCACGTTCGGCAGCGTCGACCAGATGAAGTGCTGAACGCCGGCATCTTTCGCCGCGTGAACGGCCGCGCGTGCCTGCTTGCGCTCGTCCGAGCCCGGTTCCCAGGCATCGGTTACCAGAAAAACTCCGTGTGCTCCGCCAAACGCGGCTTTCAGTGTTTCCGGACGATCCAGATCCGCCAGCACGACCTCCTCGGCCAACTGCGGATGCTTGGCCGGATTGCGCGTCAACGCGCGTACCTTGAATTGACCGCTCGCCTGCAGCGCGCGCACGACGGCGCCGCCCTGATGACCGGTTGCGCCGATGACGGCGATGAGCTTCTTGGTGTTTGACATCGCAGTTCTCCAATGAGTAGTTTCTCGCTGCAAAACAGGATATCTCCTGCGATACATCTTTGAAGCCTGTATTATTCGATGTTATCCATCGGTTGTGGAGATAGATCACGCCCTCCGCGAGTATCTGACCGAGAGCTAGCTCGAGCCGCAGTCGCGGAAGATCGATGAAACGATAGCTTGGTCGCCACCAACGATAGCTTCCATGGATTTACTCAATGCGTATTCCCCCACTTGCAGCGGTCATGCGGCCGATCACCGACGCCTGCGCAAATCCAAGACGGACGAAGATCGATTGCGCGCTCGGTAATTCTTTCGGGTCGCAGGCAACCAGCAGCCCGCCGGAAGTCTGCGGATCGGTCAGTATGGCCTGCAGAGCAGCGCTCACTGGATTCAGCGACCGTACATCGTTGCCATAGGACAGCCAATTTCGGGCGGATGCGCCGGTCGCAATTCCGGATTCCGCGAGCGCCCATACCTCGGGCAGCAGCGGCACCCGGTCCGCCTCGATCAGCGCGCCGAGACCGCTACCCCGGCACATCTCGAGCAGATGACCCAGCAATCCAAAACCGGTCACATCTGTCATCGCGTGCACGCCCGAGAGATTCCCGAGTTCCATGCCCGGCACATTGAGTTGCGTAGTCGCGTCGATCAAGGCGCGATAGGCGGCGTCATCCAACAGGTCCTTCTTGAATGCCGCGGACAGTATGCCGACACCGAGCGGCTTACCGAGGATCAATAAGTCGCCGTCCTGGGCGCGACTATTGCGTTTGACCTTCCTTGGGTCGACGACCCCGGTGACAGCCAATCCATAAATGGGCTCCACGGAATCAATGCTGTGTCCGCCCGCGATGGGGATGCCAGCTTGCGCGCATACCGCCTCGCCGCCGCGCAGGATGTCGCGAATGGACTCTCGGGACAGCGTATTGATCGGCATGCCCACGACAGCCAACGCCAGCAGAGGCCGCGCGCCCATGGCGTAGATGTCGGAAAGGGCGTTGGTCGCGGCAATACGGCCGAAATCGAAGGGATCATCGACGATGGGCATGAAAAAGTCGGTGGTCGCCACGATTGCCTGGTCGTCGTTCAAGCGATACACGGCGGCATCGTCGGAGGTCTCCGCGCCCACCAGCAAATCGGGGTAGCGCGCGCCCGGCAATGCGCCCTGCAAAAGCTCGGAGAGGATCCCGGGCGAAATCTTGCAGCCGCAGCCGCCGCCGTGCGAGAGCGACGTCAATCGCGGTGTCGGTGGGGATGCCGTCCGGGCTCTCATTCGATCTCGCATGGAAAGTGGCGGAAGGTAGCAGGAGTCGAACCTACCGAGAAACGCTTGACGTCCCCCGCCGGGTTTGAAGCCCGACCGCACCACCGGATGCGCATGCCTTCCGTAGCCGTCGTCAACCCATCGCGACGATTACACCGAGTCTGCATCATGCCAGCTGCTGTCGGCACGCAGCACCCTGCCTAAGGGTGTGCGGCGAGTATAGCCAACACGGTCGAAAAACTCCAAAAGCTGAATGGTACGTTTTCGGCCCAGTCCGATCGAATCGCGATAGTCGCCGGCCTCGATGCAGCCGCGTTGTTCGTACAGGCTGCGCAGCTCCCGAGCCAATGCCCGAATGCTGTCTCGGTGGTAAAAGAGATCGCGCACCACCTGGTATACCTCACGCTGCATCATGCACTTGCGCAGCACCAGCCTGACTTCATCGTCGTCGACCCGCACCTTGAGCGCCAGCTCGCGCACCCATGGCGGATCGAAATGTCCGGCGGCCAAGGCGGATTGCAGCTTTTCCGCCAGCCCGTGTTCGCGCTCGTTCAGCGTCGCCCGATGTTGCGGAACGTGCAGCCAGTATTCGCTCTGCTGCACCCGCTGCTGCTGCACGAGTTCAGCAATCATGGCGCGCCAAATCGCGTCCGCGAGGGTCGGTGCGGTCATGCGGCGCAGGCGCCCGCGATCGATCCCCGGCTCGTCGGGTTGTTGCCGATGGAAATCCCGCAATGCATCGAGCGCGCGTTCGCCCAAGCTCCGCCAATGGCAATCCAAAATGACGACGCTCCGTTCCGCTGCTTCGATGATCCGCACTTGCGGCGGCAATGCGATGCGTTCCGGCGCAAGACCCGTCAGCAGCACCAGCTGCCGCATCTCGATGCCTAGCGGAGAATTCTCGAGCAGCGGCACAACTCCCCCGCCCGAAAGCATGCGCTGAATGGCCGAAAGATAGGCCAACCGATCCGGGCTACGCCGACGGCGTGCGGGTGCAACAGGGTCAATGACCACTCCCCCACCCTGCGTTTTGCGCGCCTGTGCATCGCGCACGATGAAGACATCGCCGGCGGCCGCACAGACATTCTCATCGAACACGAGTTGCACGAACGCGTTCCCGCCTCCGGTCAGTTCGTTCGTCTCCAGCAGGACCACATGAGCGACGCGATGCGCGGTGCCAAAATGCACATGCAGCGGCGCTCGATTCGCGAGCGTCGTACTGTCCCGCATCCAGCGCAGCCGCACGTCGAGACGCGTGCTGGGTTGGAGCGCGCGCGGATCGGCCAGCCAATCGCCGCGCGTGAGTGCCGTCTTGTCGATCCCGGCCAGATTCAACGCACAGCGCTGACCAGCCCGACCGGACTCGGAGTCGCTGTTTTGCGCGTGGATGCTGCGCACTCGAACCGGCGTTCCGGCGGGCATGATGGCGATGGTTTCGCCTACGCGAACACGTCCTGCGAGCGCAGTGCCGGTGACCACCGTACCGCGGCCCGGCAGAGTGAACACGCGGTCGACTGCGAGGCGAAACAAGCCATCCTCGGAACGCATAGGCCAATCAACTGAAGTACGATTCAGGTAAACACGCAGCGCGGCGACACCCGGGTCTTCCGGCGCGACGGCATTCAGCATGAACAGCGGCGCATCATGCAGCACCGTCGAGGCAAGCAAAGCCCTGATCTGCGCCGTCACCGCCAGGCATCGCGCCGGGTCTACCCGATCGATTTTAGTAAGCGCAACGGCACCGCGACGCACTCCCAGGAGTTCCAGGATCACGAGGTGTTCACGCGTCTGCGGCATGACGCCGTCATCCGCCGCGATGACCAGCAGCGCGAAATCGATTCCGCCGGCGCCGGCCACCATCGTATGCACCAGCCGCTCATGCCCCGGGACGTCGATGAAGCCCAGCGTCTCACCGCCGGCCACGGTTGAGTAGGCATAGCCGAGCTCTATGGAGATACCCCGTTCCTTCTCTTCCTTGAGCCGATCCGTATCGACACCGGTCAAGGCGCGAACCACGCTGGTCTTGCCGTGATCGATGTGACCAGCGGTGCCGATGATCATCGGCCGAACGCGCTCCATTGTGCGGTGAACTCGGCTTCATCGGCGACTTCCAGGCAGCGCATGTCGAGCCACAGCGCCTGATCGGCTATGCGACCGATGATGGGACGGGGCAGTTCTCGCAGCATGGCCTCGAGTCGATTGAGACTGGAACGCCTGGAGTGCGATTTACCCACGCGCAATCCAAAGCTCGGCAACCGGTCCGCCGGCAGCGCACCGCTGCCGACCTGCGAAGTCATCGGCGTCGCCGTCACTTCGAACGTCTCGCCGAACGCTGCCTGCGCCGCGGGCAGCAAGCGTCGAGCCTGACTCTCGATCTCCGGCAGGGAGCGCGTCAGCAAACGCAGTACGGTCAGTCTTTCAGGAAGGAATTCCGGTGCACGGTACAGCCCCAAAACCGCCTCCAAAGCGGCCAGAGTTAGCTTGCCCACCCGTAGCGCGCGTTTCAGCGGGTTCTTTTTGATGCGCTCGATCAGGTTGGCCCGCCCGACGATGAGGCCGGCTTGCGGCCCGCCCAGGAGCTTGTCGCCGCTGAACGCGACCAAATCGGCGCCGGCGGCGATCGCCTCGTGCACCGTCGGCTCCTTCGGTAGGCCCCATTGTGCAAGGTCGATGAGACTGCCGCTGCCGAGATCCACCGCCAACGGCAGCCCGTGCGCCCGGCCCACGGCCGCAAGCTCGCCGATCCCGACAGAGGCCGTGAATCCGGTGATCGCGTAGTTGCTGGTGTGCACTTTCATCAGCAGCGCCGTGCGCGGGGTGATGGCGTCCGTATAGTCCGAGGTATGCGTGCGATTGGTGGTGCCGACTTCGATGAGTTTTGAACCGGCGCTGCGCATCACGTCCGGGATGCGGAATGCGCCGCCGATTTCAACCAGTTCTCCGCGCGACACCACGACCTCGCGTCGCTTGGCCAGGGTATTCAGCATCAGCAGAACCGCCGCGGCGTTGTTGTTCACCACCGTCGCCGCCTCGGCGCCCGTCAACTCGCGCAAGATTGGCTCGACCACATCATCGCGGTCGCCGCGGCGACCGTTGTCTAAATCGTATTCCAGATTGACGGGAGCGCTCGAGGCGCGCGCCACGGACTGCACCGCCACGGTGGGTAGCAGCGCTCGCCCAAGATTGGTGTGCAGGACCGTGCCCGTCAGATTGAACACGGCTCGCAGCCGCGGCTGCGTCTCTTGCTGCAAGCGTGCATCGACAGTTCTTGCGATGGTCTGCGGAACCAGCGCCAGATGAGACAGCTCGCCGAGGACCGCCTGCCGACGTAGCGCGACCAGCGCCTCGCGCAATGCCGCCGTTACTTGAGTTCGCGAGTAGCGCGTCAGCGCGGGTACGAAATCCGCCTCGTTCAAAAGCCGATCCAGCGACGGGATGTCGGCAGCACGCGCCGGCGTGAAGTCGGTCGACACATCAACTCTCGTTGGGCTGCCACAGGAGCGGGTTGCCGCTCGCGCGATGATAGCCCCGCTCGCCCAGCAGCAAGTCGAGGTTCAAGCTGGCCAGGTCGTCAGCCACGGGCTCTACCCCGGGGTCCTTCTCCTGATAGAGAACCTTGCGGTAGCCATGGCACTGCTCGCAGGTTTCCGCTCGTACGGCCGTCTCCGCCGCACTGCCGTCGTTCTCCGGGTTCGTTCCGATGGTGGCGGATTGGTAGGCAATGCTCTTGCCGGAGGCGCCGCAGCGGGTGCACTGCACGCGCACCATATGCCACTCGGTGGCGCACAGTGCACAGTGCAGATAGCGATATCCCTGGTACGGCGACTGCGCGTAGACCACGCTTGCCACCGGCTGAGTACCGCACAGCGGGCATATACCCGGCACATCGAGGGGGCTCACCCGATCGGCGGCGAAGGAAGCGGCCCATGCGGCCCAAGGCACCTGCAGGGACGCCATGACGATGGGCGCGGCCGCCGCGTCGATTGCCTCATCTCCCGACTGCAGCAAGGCATCCGCTTGCCCTTCGATCCAGCCACGGGATGCGCGGCGAATTCTCGAGATCGTTTCGGCCACGCCTGCCGGAAATTCCGGGTGTGCGGCCAGCGCCGCGCAGATGATCCGAAGCGTTTCGAACCACGCATCGCCGCGGGGCCACGCGCCCGGTTGAATGGGCGGCATGCCGTGCTCGGTCGATACACGGATCTGCTCGGGCGTCGGAACGGAGACGGATAGGTCCTTGAGCGCCGCATGCTGCGCATCCACCAGCACCGCGAGGAAGCGCAGGTAGTCGCCGATGCCGGCGCTGATCCCAAGGTGGCGCAGGCGCGCCGCGCGCCGGGCAAACACAGTTGTCCGCGTCGGTATTCGAACCCGGGGAATCGACCGCTGCGCGAGGGTTTCGATCTCGCCGGGTTCCAGGATGCGTTGCGCCATGGTAGGCGCAACTCTACCTCTGTTGGATGCCCTTGGTCACCTCGCGAAACCAGGCGCGGTGATGCTTCCACGCCCAGCCCGGGGTCACCCAGCCGCGCGTCATCGCGCGAATCGATCCCTTGACCCAAATCCCGGCATAGATGTGCACGATGATGGAACAGATGAGCACGAAGCCGAAAAACGCGTGTGCGAGCGCCCCGAGACGCACCAGGTCGATGGGGAAATAACCGGAGAAGTACTGCCGCCAAATGAGGATGCCCGACAGAAACAGACAGGCCAGACAAACCACAATGGTAAAGTACAGCAGTTTCTGGCCGCCGTTATAGCGCCCGACCTCTGGCAAGTTCTCTTCCCGGTTGTTCGCCACGTCCTGTATCTTACGCAGCCAGATCCAGTCCCGCTGCTGCAGCACGTTGTCGCGCCACAACTTCGCTCCGTACAGAACGAAGGCCGCCACCATGAAGCAGCCGATGAAGGGATGCAGGATCCGCGTCCAAGGGCCGCCGCCGAATAGATTGGTCAGCCAAAACATGGCCGGATGAAATAGCGCCAGCCCGGATAACGCCAGCAGCACGAAGCTGATCGCCACGATCCAGTGGTTGATGCGCGTGGTGGCGCCATATCGCACGATTCGATCGGGGGAGTGCAGGCTCATGGCGTTTTCTCCAAATCACGGCGCGCGGCGTCCTCGTCGCGCTCGTCGGTTTCGTTCGGTCCGACGCCGATGTAGTGCAGAAATCCCACGGCCGCGGTGGCGACGATCGCGAACAGCGCCAGGGGTTTGGCGAAGCCCTTCCACAGCCTCACGGTGGGACTGATTCGGGGATTTTCGGGCAACCCCGCGTACAGTCCCGGCTGATCCGCGTGGTGCAAGACGTACATCACGTGTGTGCCGCCCACGCCCGCGGGATCGTAAAGGCCGGCTTGCTCGAAGCCTCGCGATTTCAGATCCACGATGCGCTCCTCCGCATGTTGAGTCATATCCTCCTTGGTGCCAAAAACGATGGCTCCCGTGGGACAGGATTTGACGCACGCCGGTTCGAGGCCCACTGCAACGCGGTCGGAACACAGCGTGCACTTGTAGGCTTTCTTGTCCTTCTTCGAGATCCGCGGAACGTCGAATGGACAACCGGTGATGCAATAGCCGCAGCCGATGCAGTTCTCTTCCTGAAAATCGACGATGCCGTTGGCGTACTGCACAATCGCGCCCGGTGACGGACAAGCCTTGAGGCATCCGGGGTCCTCGCAGTGCATGCAGCCGTCCTTGCGAATCAGCCATTCGAGATCGCCTTTGGGGTTCTCGTACTCCGTGAAACGCATCAGCGTCCATGAATGCTCGGACAGGTCGGCCGGATTGTCGTAATGGCCGGTACAAGTGCCGATCTCATCGCGCAGATCGTTCCATTCCATGCAGGCGACTTGGCATGCCTTGCAGCCGATGCACTTGGTGGTGTCGATGAGTTTCGACACCTGGCCGGTATGCGCGCCGCGCGCTTCCGGCGACGGCAGGGTGGTTGCCGAGCGGCGGACGATGTCGAGCGATTGCAACGGCATGGTTTCTCCTAGACCTTCTCGACCCTGACCAGAAACGCCTTGAATTCCGGCGTCTGCGAGTTGGCGTCGCCGACGGACGGCGTCAGTGTATTGGCGAGGAATCCCGGCTTGGCGAGGCCCATGAATCCCCAATGGATGGGCACGCCCACCGTGTGCAAGACCTTGCCGTCCACGTTCAACGGCCGGATGCGCTTGGTAACCATCGCCACCGCCTTGATGAACCCGCGATTGGAGCTCACTCTGACCTGCTCACCCGTCGCGATTCCGATCTCTTTCGCGAGTGCTTCACCGATCTCGACGAACTGCTGCGGCTGAATGATGGAGTTCAGGCGCGCGTGCTTGGTCCAGTAGTGAAAATGCTCGGTGAGCCGATACGTGGTCGCCACATGCGGGAACTGCGCCGCCTTGCCGAACTGCTCTCGATCGTCCGGAAACACCCGCGCGGCGGGATTGTTCGTCGCCTGCGGCTGCTTCGGATTCAAGGGGTTGTAACCCAGCGGAGTCTCGAACGGCTCGTAGTGCTCGGGAAACGGGCCCTCCGCCATGCCGCCGCGGGCAAAGAATCGCGCGACTCCTTCGGGGTTCATGATGAAGGGACCCATGCCGCCGGCCGGATTTTCATCGACCTTGAAATCCGGCACGTCCACGCCGCTCCACGCCGTGCCGTTCCAGCTGATGAGTTTACGCGCGGGGTTGTAGGGCTTGCCGCTCGGGTCGCAGGACGCGCGGTTATATAGCACGCGGCGGTTGGCGGGCCATGCCCATGCCCAGTTCAAGGTCTGCCCGATGCCGCTGGGATCAGAGTTATCGCGGCGCGCCATGAGATTGCCGGTGGGGCCCCAGGAACCGCAGAATATCCAGCAGCCGCACTGCGTACTGCCGTCGTCGCGAAGTTCCGCGAATCCCGCCAGCTGCTCACCCGCCTTGCGCGTAATTTTGGTCGGATCCTTCGGATCCGCCAGATCCTTGAGGGCGTTGCCGGAATATTCCCGAGCCAATTCCTCCGGACTCGGGCTTTGCGGCTGCGCGTACTTCCAGGTCAGGTTAAGGATGGGATCCGGAAACGCACCGCCGTCCTTCGCGTACATCGTGCGCAGGCGCGTGAAGATGCCCGACATGATTTCAATGTCGCTGCGCGCTTCGCCGGGCGGGCTCGCGCCCTTCCAATGCCATTGCAGCCAGCGCGCCGAATTCACCAGCGCCCCGTCCTCTTCCGCGAAGCAGGTGGTCGGCAGTCGAAACACCTCGGTTTGGATCTTCGCGGGATCGACGTCATTGTGCTCGCCGTAGTTGCGCCAGAATTCGGAAGTCTCGGTCGCCAGCGGGTCCATGATGACGAGAAACTTGAGCTTGGACAGGCTCGCCGTCATCTTGGCCTTGTTGGGCGCCGCGGCCAGGGGATTGAACCCCTGTGCCAGGTAGCCATTCACCTTGCCCTGATGCATCAACTCGTACATCTGCAGCATGTCGTAGAGCTTGTCGACCTTGGGCAGGTAGTCGTAGGCCCAATTGTTCTGCGCCGTCGCCGCATCGCCCCACCACGCCTTCATGAAGCTCACGTGAAACTTCGGTGTGTTCTGCCAGTAGCTCAATTGATTGGGCCGCAGCGGCTTGAGCGTCCGCGCCGTGATGAACTTCCCGTAGTCCTGTTCGCTCTCGAGGGGCAGCCCGATGTAAGCCGGGAGCTGATTCGACAAGAGACCGAGATCGGTGAGCCCTTGAATGTTCGAATGCCCGCGCAGCGCGTTCATCCCGCCGCCGGCGATGCCGATGTTGCCGAGCAGCAATTGCACCATCGCCCCGGTGCGAATCATTTGCGACCCCGTCGAATGCTGCGTCCAGCCGAGCGCGTACATGATGGTCATCGCGCGCGACGGAGTCGCCGTCGAGGCGATCAGGTCCCAGATGAACAGCATCTTGTCCTTGGGAGTACCGCAGACTCGCTCGACCATTTCCGGCGTGTAGCGAGCGTAGTGCTGCTTCAGCAACGTGTACACGCAGCGCGGGTGCGACAGAGTCGGATCGACTTTGGCAAAGCCGTCCGGGCCTATTTCGTAATCCCAGCTGGATTTATCGTAGCTGCGCTCTTCGACGTTGTAGCCGGAATAGATGCCGTCGGTAAAGGTGAACTCTTCCTTGACGATGAACGACAGATCGGTGTGATGGACGACATAGTCGCGTTGGATCTTGTCCTTGGTCAGCAAGTAGTTGATCAAACCGCCGAGGAATACGATGTCGGTACCGGATCGAATCGGGGCGTAATAATCCGCCACCGATGCCGATCGGGTGAAGCGCGGATCGACGACGATGAGCTTCGCTTTATTGTGGGCCTTCGCCTCGGTTACCCATTTGAAACCGCACGGATGGGCCTCAGCGGCATTCCCGCCCATGATGAGTACCACGTCGGCATTTTTGATGTCGACCCAGTGGTTCGTCATCGCTCCACGGCCAAACGTCGGGGCAAGACCTGCCACCGTCGGGCCGTGTCACACACGAGCCTGGTTATCGAACCCCAGCAGCCCTAAAGATCGCGCCACCTTGTGGGTGATATATCCGGCTTCGTTGCTCGACGCGGACGCTGCGAGCATGCCGGTGGTCAGCCATCGGTTCACCGTGAGACCGTCCGGCGTCTTGGCAACGAAATTCGCGTCCCGATCCTGCTTCAAGAGTTTGCTGATGCGGTCGAGCGCGTCGTCCCAGGCGATCCTTTGCCACTTGTCGGATCCCGGCGCACGATACTCCGGGTATTTGAGGCGGCTCTCGCTGTGCACGAAGTCGATGAGGCCGGCGCCTTTCGGGCACAAGGTGCCGCGATTGACGGGATGATCCGGATCCCCCTCGATGTGGAAGATGCTCGGCTGAGCGTTCTTCGCACCATCACCCAGGCCATACATCAAAATCCCGCAGGCAACCGAGCAATACGGACAGGTATTGCGCGTCTCGGTGGCCCGCGTGAGTTTGTACTCACGCACCTCCGCGAGCGCGTCGCGGGGCGAAAAGCCCATGAGTGCCAAACTCGAACCCACCAGTGACATGCCGGTGACCTTCAAGAATTGGCGTCTTGTCAATTCAGACATGACGACCCTCCTCATGCCGCGACCGCGCGGGTCCGTTGGAAGCGAGATAGTTAGTCTAGATCCGCGCTCGAACCAGTACAAGCTGCGTTCGACCATCACTATTCTGGCACGCGTTCCTCAATATATCTTCCGGCAAAAAGACGCAATTCTTGCAAGATTCCTACAAGACAAATTCGTTGATGCAACTTATCCGGCTCAGTTTCCACCCCGAGGCGTATAGCTAAACCGTTGGCCCGAAACTGTCGCGGCATACATTAGGCCGCCTTTGGCGATCGTAAACACCGCCATGCCGTTGAAATAACTGCCGCTGGTGTTAGCGTTCGAAGATTCTGCGCTGGCTTCGGAGCTGACGCCGCCGGTTCCGGCACCAGCCTCGGCCCCCGCCGTAATGGCGACGGCGCTGGCATCCGCACCGAATTGGAAATGGCCGCTCTCGAACTCGTCGAGTGCGCGCTTGTCCTCAAAGAAAATGATCTCGCTGAAGGCTTTGGCGCCTGCTTGAAGACCCGCGCTGACGAGATTCATCGTCGTGTCGCCCGTGAGTACCCCATGCGCGTAGACTCGGCCCTTTCCATGAGCCGCCCCAATCAGGAAGCCGGCGCCGCCGACGGTCGGAAACACGGCATATCCGTACGCCTTGTCAAAAAAAGTGCCGCTCTTGCCGGCCTGCTTGAAGGTGTGGATGGCGTCGTCATAGCTATCGGCGCGGGCTGCGCCGGCGCTGACACCGGCGAGGACCAGAGCCGCGGATAGGGACTGAAGCAATTTAAACATCGCTGATCTCCTGTACCGAGTTAGGGTATCTCGATGATGCCACTTGAGCGAATATTCAACCAAATTCCTGGCGCACTCGCGCCTAGTGGTACATGAACGTGGAGACGATGCGCTCCGACGCAGTAATGGCTCCATTGGGATCGGCGTTGCCCGCCGACAGATACCAGTAACGCCGCGCATCGCTCGCATAGGTCATGAGAGTGCTCGGGTCGGTGACGATTCGTAGATAGCTGGTCGACCAATAGTGCACGGCCCGGCCCCGCGGCAGTCGGAGATCGTGCGTCATCTGCTCCAGGACTGTGCCGAGGGGCTCCTGTTGCGGCGTAGCGTGCAGCACGATCTCGACGCAAGACGGCGCGGCGGAGCCGGCCGTACACGGCACATTGCGCGTATAGGCGAATTCCAGGTCATTGCGCAGCAGGATATTGTCGATGCCGGGCATGATCAGCGCCGCGGATATTCTGTACAACACCCCCTGCTCGAGCGTCGCGCCGATCCACGCGCCGGTAGCCAAGCTATAGTCTTCCGTCGCCTTGGCTTCGATGGTGTCCGGCGCGAAGGCGACGTCTATCTCGGGCCCGGCTTGCTTCGACAAGCGCGCGGCGATCTCGCCGGCAGGCGCTCGATCGCGTATCAGCGCTCGTGTCGCGGCCGAGAGCTGCCGCGCGGCCTTGCGGGAGTCCACCACCTCCAGTAAGTCACCCTTGTGGCTCACTTTGACCTCCGGATGCTGCCGAAGCGCGCGCGTGAATAAAACCGCCAGAAGGCTCAGATCCGCCGCTCCATCCGGCCTGACGTCGGCGTCGTTCGCGACCATGAACGGTTCGTAGGATTCCAGCCAAAGTTGGTGGTCCTTGCGAATATGACCCTTCACGGATGCGCTCCCGGAAGCGTGATAGACCTTGTCGACGGCAGCGCGGCTCAAGTCCAATTGGATCTCGACCTCCGCGTCACAGGGCGTCCAATCAAACTTCAATGACACGGATCGCCGTGGGAAATCCTGCATGCCGCCTGCCGCGGAATCCGCTGCTGCCCCATCGCCGCCCTTCCAGCGCATCAGCAGCAGGTTGTTGTCCTCGGCATCCTGGCGAAAGCCGTATTCGCGGTCCATGTCGAGGGCGATCTCGAGCGACGCGATGGATAGGTCATCGTCGCCGAGCAAGCGGTGCGTGTTGGCCGCATTGAACTGCGAGATGGCCGCAGACTGGTAATCAAAGGCATCGCGGTAAAGCTCGACGGCGCGCTGAGCTGCCCCAAGAGCCTCGCGGAGCTCCGAATCGCGACTCGGAGGGTTGCCGCCGCAAGAGGCGCGTGCCAGATGTATCTGATATTCGGTGTTTTCCTCGCGCGCCCGGCCGCCGGGAAGTGCGACCACAAACGCCGGATTTGCGCCCACCCCATCGAGAATGGACTGCGCCTTATCGAGACGCTGCCGACAGTCCTCTCCCACAGATCCCGCCAAAACGTCTGCATATTCGAGACGGGCGGCAAGTGCGGCGGGAGCATTGGGATCGATCTTGTCGAGCGCAACGATCGCATCCTCGAAGTCCTTGGGACTCGGCGTTTCGTCCGAGGATTCAGCGGCCGTCGCTGTGAACGACGCCGATCCCACAAGAAAGGCAGCCAGAGCGGCGGAAATTGGGCGAAGGGTTAGCATCAGACCGCCGCTACCGCGCGGCCGCTCCGGCTGTTGCAGCTCCGCTTAAGGTGAATCCGAAATTCAAATCAGCCGGCGGGCCGGCCCGTTCTTGGATAGGTCGGCGTTTTACGTACGCTCCCGCATGGAAGATTGGGGCTCACGACAAAGTCTTCTTCTCGGTCAAATCTAAGAGTTGCACAGGAACCGAAGGCATCCGTGAGTTGCGTCGGGGAAGCGCCTCTCCAAAACCAGCGGTGGTGGTGTTCAGGAGTGCCTGGATGCGTCTTGTCAGATTCGGCTCTTGAGGTGGTGCGAGGCGCGGTTCTGGCGGCGATCGCGTGGTCTGCCGCGTGGTTGCCGATGGCTTGCGAGAACGAGCCTCGACCGACGTTCGCTGAACCGAAACGGCCGTTGTTCGAAAATCCGCCGCCCATTGCCCCGTGCCCGCCGACTCCGCCGCTATGACCCCCTCCCCCACTGCCTCCATGCGAACCGCCACCGGAACTGGCGCCACCGCCCCCGCTGGAAGTCGACGTGCTGGCTGCAATGGTCCCGCTCGATGTTCCGAGCGCAATGACTACGATGAGGAGTGACAGATGCGGCCGCATAAAGCACCTCGAAATCCGGTTCAACCTCAAGCACCGCAATTTTACTCCCGGAATTGCTCGATTCGACGCGTGACACATTAACAATCGCTTTGGCGCAATCTCCTGGAATTGGGTATCGGCGGCGATTCCACCGGCGCGCGAGCTCTTTACGCTTCGCTTCGTGATTCCATCATTCGGAACCCGAAATTTCAATCACTTGCCGCGTTTTCAACTGCGGCTCCGAGCGCCCCGGACGCCGGCACCGCTCACGGGGTTCCCGCGGTCCCCGGAAAACATCGTCGCCCCGTGGCGGTGGAAACATTAACGAATGATTAAACCTGCCTCCTCGGATGCATTGATGCTCGCCCTCGGCCGCGATGAGCGTCCTGTGACAGTGTTCGCAGAAATGCCGATGCCGACGTTCGATCGGTCTCGACAGGTAAAGTTTTCGCCATCGCCTGGCGATACTCGCAGCACACTTCGGAGGGGTTGGACCTATGAATACGGCAAGAGCAACTGCGGGCGCGCACAAGACCGCGGCGGAGGCGAGCGAGCAATACTTGACCTTCATGCTCGCCTGCGAGGAGTACGGGGTGGACATCTTGCGTGTGCAGGAGATTAAGGGCTGGGACAAGGTGACCCGCATCCCGTACACGCCGGAATATGTCTTGGGCGTGATCAATTTGCGCGGCGCGGTAGTGCCGATAATCGACCTTAGGCGCCGGTTCGGTCTCGAGACCCATGAGTTCGGATCGACCACGGTCATCATCGTCGTGCGCGTAATGAGCGGGCTCGCCGAACGCACGGTCGGCGTGGTCGTCGACGCGGTATCGGAGGTCTATAACGTGGGCGCAGCCGACATCAAGACGCCTCCGGACGTTTGCAGCGGAGTCGATATGGTATTCGTCAAGGCGCTGGCAACCATCGAGGACAAGATGCTCATCTTGCTCGACATCGACCGGCTCATCGGCAATAGCATCGCCCAGGAACTCTCACCGGACGTGAGTCTCCGCCAGCCGCACCCCTGTGAAACCAATGGAAAATAGGAAATTGTCATGAAATATCGAAATTCGGTCGGCGCGCGCCTGATGCTCGCCTTTGGCGGCGTGATCATCGTGTTCGCCCTCGCAGTGGCCTTGAGCATCGGCCGGCTCGCCGCTTTCAACGGGGCGGTGAACGATATCACCCACATGCAGTTGGCCAAAGTCGAGACGGCCTATGCGTGGGCTGCGAGCCTGTCGGAGTCGATGCGCCACACGCGCAACATGCTAATCATGGAAGACAAGGCCCAGATCCAAGGGGAGGCCGTCAAGATCAGCGCCCTGTCCGAGAAAAGAGACCTGCTCGCGCAGAAGATGACCAGCCTGGTCGAGTCGGCCGAGGGCAAGGCGATGCTGAAGACGGCATTGGACGCCAGCACCACCCTCAAGCCGCTCGATGAGCAATACCTGCGGGAAGTCCAAGCCGGTGACTTCAAGGCGGCGAAGAACACGTTGCTGGAGCGTTCACGCCCTGCGCAGCTGGCGCTCATCGCGGCTCTGCAGCAAATGGCCGACCACGAGAGTGAGCACATTCACGGTAAGGCGAACGATATTGCGACCTCCTACGCGAGCTCCCGCAGCATGTTGCTGATACTGTCGACCGGCGCTGTGGCGGCAGCCTGTCTGCTCGCATTTCTGATTACGCGCTCCATCAAGAAGCCGTTGAATCACGCGGTGGCGGTGCTCGGCGAGATCGAGAACGGCAACTATGCGAACACGGTGACCGTGAGTTCGCGGGACGAGATTGGGCAGACGCTGCTGTGTCTGGAGCGCATGCAGACTGCGCTGCGTGAGCGCACCGAGAAGGAGCATGCATCGGCGCTCGAGAATGCGCGGATACGTACGGCGCTCGATCGAGTGTCGGTGGGCTCCATGCTTGGCGACGCGGACGGCAAGATCATCTACGTGAACGACGCCCTGCAGAGCCTGTTCCGCCATCAGGCGGGTGAGATACGCAAGCAGGTGGGCGCATTCGATCCGTCCCACCTCGTGGGCGCCTCATTCGACATGTTTCAACAGATCCCCTCGCTGCAGAGAAGCTTTCTCGCCGGCCTGACGGGCACGCATACGGTCGACCTGAAGATGGGCGTCGCGACCTTGCGGGCGGTCATCAGCCCGGTGAGCGATGCCGCGGGCAAGCGGGTGGGCACGGTGGTGCAGTGGGTGGACCGGACGCAGGAGGTGGCGACCGAGGCCGAGGTGCAGGCGATCGTAGCGAAAGCGATCGAGGGGGACTTGACCGTGCGCATTGGCGAGCCGGGCAAGGAAGGGTTCTTCAAGACGCTCGCGGGCGGGGTCAACAGCCTGCTGTCGAACATGGCGGACGTGGTGCGCAGCATGTCAAAAGCGGCGGGCGAGGTGCGTGCGGGAGCTGAGGAGATCTCGCGCGGCAATGCGGATTTGAGTCAGCGTACCGAGGAGCAGGCCTCTAGTTTGGAGGAGACGGCGTCCTCGATGGAGGAGATGACCTCCACGGTCAAGAACAATGCGG
>Ga0210394_10003573_pt1 | contig 19248 bp, 25 predicted proteins | sample IncBWC12MmetaG_FD_160121 | JGI IMG/M metagenome (GOLD analysis project Ga0210394, IMG submission 160121) | Forest soil microbial communities from Barre Woods Harvard Forest LTER site, Petersham, Massachusetts, United States - Inc-BW-C-12-M | ecosystem: Environmental > Terrestrial > Soil >...
CGTCGCTGTAAACTGTGGTATAGAACACGCGGGATCGTAGCCGCTCAAAGAAGGAGCGAAAGTCTTCCTTGGTCGGAATCATTTCGGGCCGGACCTTTCCGAGTGGCGGGTTTTCTCTCTGTCGTTTGACGCGAATCCACTTAGCTTTCTTGTCTAGCGCCACTTGGTTACCTTTTTTACGGATCTCTCTTACGGTCTCCCACTTGTTCATAATGCCGACGTGAAGTTGATACAGACTCGATTTTCCTTTTTCTTCAAGAATCGTCAGAAGATTCTTAGCAACCAACGTTTGAAGGTTTCTGGAGATCGTCTGGCGGCTAAGATTTGTCCGGGCTGCCAGCTTGGTCATGCTGACGCGGAACGGTTTCGCTTCGGCGTCGGCTTCGGGGTCTTTGCCTAGCCAATTAACGCTGACCATTTCTTTCAGAAGAAACAACGGCGTATGTTCCAATTGCGATGCGCCGTACTGCGTTATCAAGTTTCGTTGCTCTCGTTTCGTCATTCTTTCTTCTCTCTTTCTTTGTACTGTGTACAATTCTGACCTGTTACAAATTCCGACCTACGTAGGGTCCAAAATGTACACCCTGTCTACTACCATCCTGACACCTACGTAGTATCATTTTGGACCCTACATTTTATTTCTCATCGCGGTAACTAACTTAGCGTCATGCACTTACAGACAGTGACTTTACATCTCTATAATGTTGTCTCCACTTAAACATGTGTCGCCACCGTCTTTCACTTCGTTCAACCCGCCTACATTATTCATGGGGAGCAGCGAGGCTTCCACATGTTCCATGTGTCATCTCGGCATTGTGACCACTGTTGGTCACACTATCCTTTCCTTCATGCTTTGCTATGAATTGCATAGCCTAGCTGCTAATAGGCTTGTTAACTTTTTCATAGTGTTCTCCTTTTTGTTTTGTTCCTAAAATACAAAAACCGCCCGACAGCTTTGGGGCCATCGGGCGGGAGCGATTCCCAAAGCGCCTGACAGAGCTATGGGAAAAACGTCTAATCTTGGATTGTGCTTGTCAGGCTAAAATCGCTCGTTGCCGAATGGCGGCTTAATTGTCTTGCTTGGGGTGCTGCTTTGTGCGGGTCCGCTGACGCGGAGTAAGTCAATGCATGGGCGTTTGGTGGCGGTCCATACTTCGCCAATTACTACTGTAGTTAGTGTATCAAGGTGCGACTACTTTGTCAATATAATTCTTGACTTTCTCATTTATTTCTGAGTTATTATTTCTACATACATTGTAGATGTCTCTTGTTCCGACCTTGCACACCGTTCGGAGACTTACTACTTTATTGGTGCGCTCACACCCTAGAACCATTCTGCCCCACGAAGAGACAGCGAATCGGCAACTTTTATTTTCAGCCTCTAGCCGGATCAGACGCATGATCGGGCGCATCTGTTTAAAGGCTCGCATTGTCGATGTTAACGAAAGAGTAACTACGCTAAATCGAAGATAATTATTTACTCTCTCACAAGTACACGGCGGTTTGTGGTGGTCAGCGCTCGCCATTTATTGCTCGAATGGTTGACGCCCGGCCCTACCGAGCGGCCAATAGTGGATTGGCTTGATATTGGGCATCTAAATGGTGGGACAGGAGACTTAGCGACCGTATGTAATAGATTAGTTCCTGCGAGTGCGCAAACCATTCTCCCCTTATGTGTGACTCTTTGAACCGATCATGTAACGCATGTTCGTCGGCTATCGTCCCGTCGATTGTTGCGAGACACCATAGTTTATGTGGATTTCCAGTCTGTAGTCCTGACATGCGCCCACTGAGCGAGTCTAACGTTTCTGTATATCCGATCTTGATAGGTCCAGTGTCACCCTGTTGTATAAAGTACACCAAATGTACCTCGTGCTTTCTGTCAGCATAGGCTGACTATTTAAAACCAAAGTAAAACACTTACCACCTACAAGTGGGAGAATTATTGCTAAAATATTGCAGAATTTCCGATGTCTCTCGCACCCGCATAAACATTAGGAAAAATAAATATTGAACCGCTCTGACAAAAACAGATTTAGGATTACTACTTAGTACAATCCCACTTTCGGATTATCCAGCCATTGATTATACTTTGTACAATCCTGAGTCCGGGCAAGGATGGAATACCTAGTAATTACCTGACATCGCACAGCCACGCACGTTTACCGGACATCGTACAAGGTCTATTCAAACCCCAGACGTGTTTGTGCTTCGGTAGCCTACCGTTGTTCGTGAGTCGAAGTACGGCACCACACATAAAACATTTCGCTTTGAGCGCGGCACCACATAATCTGCATTTGCTAATCGTCTTTGTCATGAGGTTCCTCTTTTGAGCTTTCGCCCCGCATCTGGCTAGTGCCGACCACCGTAACGTTCGATTGTTCGGTTGGTAGAAATCGGAGCAAGTCCGACCCGTTCTTGATGCCATATCTAGAATGCTATAGGTCGGACGGGCAGTCAAGAAATCTTCGGTCACCTTTACAGATGGCTGTGATTGTCAAGTAGGACCCGTAAAATTTATCTGTACATAATTTTCCGAATGGGACCCGATAGGAAAATCGCGCCACGGGAAAGCGGAATAAGAGGACCCGCGAAAGAGGACCCATAAATTGTACACAGTATAAAGATCAAAGCGTCTTTCGATTGACCGGGCGGCGCTATCACATTGGTGCGTCGATAGGGTGGAGTCGAGCCGGGGGGCTAGTCGCTTGGGGAGGTAGACACCCTATTTTCGGTCTACGATTCGTCTGCTTTCGCTCGCTGCCCGCTGTACACGATACAAAGAATTCGGGCGACAGGGGCAACGCTGATCGTGGGAGAACTCTGTTGCGGATCGTGCCAGACCCGTACTCCTGACGGGATGGATCGCTTAAAATGGGCCCCGCATTTGCGATAGGACGCCCGCTGTGAGCGTTAATGAACCGCTTGCCCGGTTTCGTGCGGATTGTATATGTAAAATCGGGCGATACCCTAGTGATTCAGTAGGGTATTCATAGGTTAATCGGGGCTATTTTTGTACAGGATACAGTTCTATTTGCGTTCTATGATTACTTTAGTACCAGTCTAACGTATTGAATACACAATAGTTAGCAATGATTATGATTGCCCTATGGTTGTCCGAACCGGGATGCAGGATCGCAGACCCGCAATCGAATGTCTAGTTACTTAGTAGACATTATTTGATAAGAGATGCCCAAGCGTGGTCATTATTGAGCCTTGTTGAACGCTGCGCACTCGTGCATGTCGAAAATCTTCCGCGCTTTGGTCTCCCAATCCGCCAAGTCTTCATCACGATAGATGAAGGGCATGTCGAACTTCCAAGAACAGTTAGAACACCGCCATCCTTGGCAAGCGGGCTTCTTGGGATTTGGACCTCCCCAAAGTGCATTCATCGTTCTCATGGCTTGCACCAAGCAGGTCGTATCAGCTTCAAGCAGTCCGTGTTGTCGGAGATTTCCTTGAGTCGCTCATTCATTGCGTCCACCGTCGTGTTCGTGCTGCTTTGAACGTAGTGATTATCCCAGCCCCACTCCTCAGACTTACGCTGAACATGACGAAGCTCAACCCAGTTCGCACAGTTGCTAATCAGCAAAGCTAGGAGCAACACGGGCGTCCACGGAATGTTCTTCAGCTTTTCAGGCATGCGCCCTCCCCGCTCATTGTACTTTGTACAAAAAACGACAGTCGCCCGATGCGGTCGGAACCTAGTTCGTCAACAGTTTTCGTCCTTCCACTCGACAGCACTCCAAGGGTGGTCTACGCTGCGCGTTAGATGGAAAACGACACGTCTAAGAATCGTCAGTTGAAAGTTGCCTTTTTACTTGACCCTGATGACCTGAGAAATCTGCAAACACTTTCGTCGGAAATCCAAGGTGCCATCGAATACCGGGTCAAGTTCTCAGACGGCTCGACGATTAGATACGGCGACGTGGATGAGATCATCACTCAATCTAACGCTGGAGAAAAGTTCATCGTCGCTGTCACTGTGAGTGTTGACGGAGAGTCGGGTCGCTCTCTTTTCTTGACGATGCGTGGTGCCCCCGAACCTTCAGTCGAATACATTCTGGCCGGAACCCAACGTGACGTAGGCTATTTCTCTGACAAGCTCGACGACTGGATTGCGTCCTGTACTCAGTGGTACTCACCGTTCTACGCTTCAAATCTTGGAGTGTTGCTCGCCCTTGGTCTTTTTTCACTGCCTATCTTTTTCGCAGGCCGTGTAGCCAAAGTCTTTCCTCCGGGCAAAGGTGACTGGCATTCATATCTTTCGGGAGTCACGCTGTTCGGCGGGTGGGTCGTTGAGTATTGGGTTTTGAAGCTGTTCCCGCGTGCAACGTTTGCTATTGGATATGGAGCGAAGCGGGAGAAGTTTTTCAACGTCATCCGTGTCTCAGTTCTCTTAGCTATCGCTGTGGCGCTATTGAGGGAGTGGTTGGGGCGTCACCTATAGAACTCTCATAGAACACAGCGAGCCTACCAAGGTCGAATGCAGTAAGAGGCAACTGACGTACCAATCCGCAACCCGTTGAAAACAGGCGCGGTCGGCACAAAGTCGTCGCTTTGAAGACCGGGACGATCACCGGACCGCATGCGCTTCCGTGTTTATTATCAATAGCTTACACATGTTACCAAAGATTCATTGGAACTTTCATAGAACTTTCGTATGATTGTTTTGGAGGGTCTATGGTTCAACGTGTCCAACGTGGTCATGTCTTCCCCGTCAAGAATACGACGGGCAAAATTGCATCGTGGCACGTCCGGTACAGGCTCATCGAAATGAAAGACGGCAAGCCTGTTCGCGTGCTCAAGAGTCACAAGCTTTGCGACCGTGACGACAAATTCTTTAGCGCGTCGTGCAAGGCGGTCCAAGACAAATGTGACGCTTTTATGCGTGGCATCAATCCGACTTCTGCGAAGGACATGCCCGTCCATGAGTTCTGGGAACAAACTTACCTGCCTTTCATTCAGCAGAACAAGAAAGCTTCGACGGTTCGCGGGTACGTTCAAATCTGGAATCAGCATTTGATTCAGCACTTCGCCCCGTACAGCTTACAGGATTATAAGACGCACTTCGGTTCTCAGTTCTTGCTCGGGTTGAGCAAATCTCAGGGGCTACGAACGTTGAATCACGTACGCTCTCTGGCGAGTGGCATCTTTTCACACGCAATCAATCTCGGATTGTTAGAGCAGAACCCGTGGCACGATGTAAAGATTCTCGGAAAGGTCAAAGCGCCCAAGGCTACAGGCTGGTACACGCTTGAAGAGGCTGAAAATATTATCTCCGCTCTTGTGGATCATGTTGAATGTCAGCTTGTAATGGCTCTTGCATGTTTTCTCGGATTGCGACCGGGCGAAATTGCTGCCCTTAAATGGGACGATTTTGACGACGATTGCGTACACATCAGGCGGGCGATTGCGGGCGGTCTGGTCGGCACGACTAAGACACCTGAATCGGTTGCTACGCTGCCTCTGATTGATCGCGTCAGCCTGTTCCTAAATCTGTGGCGTCAAAAGAAAGGCAATCCTTCGGAGGGTTGGGTATTCGAGAACGAACGGGGCAATCCCTGTAATTTGAAAGACATGGTACTCCGTACAATCCGGCCCGCAGTTCAAGCCAAGAAACTTGAGTGGAAGGGATTGTATGCGGGGCGTCGTGGAGCAGGTACGGCAATCATCGGTTTGACTGGCGGAAATTATGCAGCCGCTCAAGAACTCTTGCGACACAAGCACATGACGACTACTTTGCAGTTCTACAAGAAGCAGACACAAGAAGCATTGTCTGACGGTATGAAGGCGTTGAACGCAGCGTTACAACCAAAGGAACTGACCGCTGATTCGGAGGGATGACTATGAAACGCACGCTCTCGCTCTTGTTCGTAATCGTTGCGGCTCTGAATTCCTTTGGGCAGGAGACGCCTGTTCCGGTCGAAGCGACTGACCCCGCAACTGTAAATAGAGGAACGGGAATTCAGAGAGCCTGTTCAACTACCTTGGACATGAATTTTATTCATCCGCGCAAAGCGAAGACGCAACAGGAAGCGTTCGATCTGGGATTCTGTTTGGGTCTGATCAAGGGTGTGTACGAAAATCTGAACAGCAAAGTAGACTTCTGCCCTGCAAACGACGGCGTTCCGCTTCGGAAGACTGCGGAACTCGTTGTGAGTTTTGTAGCGGCGCATCCCGACCTGAAAGACAAAGACTCGGCAGACATCGTGCGATGGGCCTTAACTGATGCGTTCCCCTGTCCTTCAAAAGATTTAGGAAGCGACACCCATGCGAGTGCGAAGCCTTAAACGTCGCTATTTTGCATTCTTGCAATGCAGACAGAGCCTATAGCGATTTGTGCCCTGCTTCCGTTCGTCTTTCGGTATGTCTCGGCCTGAGCGACAGTTTCTATCCGTGTGATAAACACGTTCTCTTTGGTTTTTTTTATCCTCATTGACAGAGTAGTACGCCACAGAAACCTCCTTGCGAATGCTAGGATGCTTTTTTCTGCTTTGCCCATCGTGCTTTCTGTGCAAGGCTGATCTTTCTCCTTGCGGCTGCGCTCATGGTTCTCTTTCCTGTTCCTGCGTTTCTAGCTTTGCGCCCTGCCCGTCTTCCGTTGGACGAAGCACCCCCGCCTAACAATTGTCGCGCCTGTTGAAGCCTTCCGATCTGTTCATCTATCGCTGCAATGATTTTCCCGTTGTCCATGTGTTCTCCTAGGTTCGTTTCAAATCCTAACTCTTGACCGTGGTTAACTCAAAGCGGATTATCAGGTCGGGGTTCTTGGATTCCAACAGTTTCGTAAGAGCATCTTTCAACCGCTGAAGTGCTTCATGTTCTAAACTCTCAGCTTTCACCAACGGTTCGTTACAATTTGAGCACACAACCGGGACTTTTCGCCAATCCGATAACCGTGCCACATATCGACCATGGCATTTTCCGCACTCGAATTGAATGTTTGCAATGTCTTTAAGGTCAAAAATCTGGGAGTTGTCTATCGTCATAAGTTCCTTTGCGATGGCCCGTATTATACCTGCTTCCGTAGTACCCACGATGTTCTCCTTTCTATCCTCTCTGCTACGGCGTGACCGTGACTTGAAGTTCTGCATACGTTCCTTCTACATTGCCCCGCGTGCCGCTCCAGCCCGAAGGCGTAGCCCCGCTGAAGCTGGCATTGACTGCGCGAGGACTGCCAATCAGGATGCCCACTCCCCCGCGTGAAACGGGAGTTACAAGGCCGCTTGCGCTGACTGTTGCGACAGCTTTATTGCGAGATGTAAACATGTATCCAAAGACATTCGGCGGAACTGCTGCTGATGGGTTCTGCAAAGAGTCCGCCATTCCGGGTACGAGTTGCAAAGCCTGTGCCTGTGACAGACTCAGAGATACCGCGTACTCTTGGGGTCCGACCTTCTTAACGATTCCGCTAGTATCTAAAGTGACGCGGACGGCTGCTGGAAGGGGTTCAAGCTGACTTTGTGCAAAAGCGTTAAGGCTGGAGTTAGGTCCGCCGTCATCCCATCCGCCCGTCTGCTGAGTACCACTTGACCCTGTTTGGGCTAGGAAACCGGTAAATGTATTCGTGTCTGAAGTCTTCGTTGATCCGTTGCCCATATTGTCCCTTCTTTGCCTATCTCGTTCCGTCGCAAGAGCCGTTTCCGTCTTGCCCTGTAGATTGGAATCCCGCTCCCGGTCCACCTTCGGAATTATTCGCTCCGACTTTATTGTTGTTAGGATTCTGAGCGGATCGGCTCTGGGCATGCAGTTTGTTGCTGGGCTTGTTATCGGCCCATGCTGGTTTGCCCGCTCTCTTGCTGCCAATGCTGTAATTCTTGCTGGTCTTCTGATTTCTCGTCTCGGTACTCGTCATAAATAACCTTTCTTTCTTGCTTACTTCAATCTATTAAAACGGTTTAATAAAACGATTCAAACAATATGGTATACGGAGACTGGATACCGGATACCGGAGATGAGTACTTCGTAGCTCTGTACTCTAATATACAGACCATAATTGGTCAGACCACTAACTACGTATACTATTACCGAAGGTACGTATACGTAGTTTAATACTCCGGAGACCGGACTAACTAGCTTTGTACACTGTATAATCTGCCTCAAAGTGCCAAGGTTAAGCGCCTAGTTTAAAGGATGACCCCCGTAGGTCATTCTTGCAATAACTATGGCTAGGATCGCCTTAGAACGCAATTACGGGGTATTCTACGAAGGGTTATGACCTTACCGCCGCTATAGATACATCTCTCGAATGTCTGCAACAATAACTCTCGCAATTGTCGCTAGGATTACAAGACCGAAGCAAATAGCCTCTAACCCGATAACACTCGCCCCGAACCAACCAAATATGATTGCCATAAGTCTCCTTTTCACTTACTAGGCGTTATAAAGCGGGATTTTGTAGATGACATTGGCAATGTTGACTTCTAGGAAATTCGCTGGCGCGGCGGGAAGTGTCCCAGAGCCTGCGGTTGCCGTTGCTGCTGTGGTTCTTCCTAGTCCAATCCCAACCCCTGATGCTAAACTTACAGGCGTGTTACCCGTAATGTTTAGACCTTGCCCGCCTACTATCTGCCCTGTCACATAGTTGTACCCTTGCATATTCAGGAAGAAATTATTGACCGATGGATCAATGCTGATCATCGAAAAGCCTGATATGTCTCCGCTCTCTAGAAAGAACTGGTCACTCGGTCTTGCTCCTACAGGGGGTGCGTCAATTTCAATGTAAAAAGCAGGCGGGGGAGAAAGCTGTTGAATAAACCGCGTCTGCCTGCAACTGATTTGCCAGCTTGTGCCAGTAACGATTATGAATCGCGCATCAGTCGAGAGGACAGGCACGGTATTGCAGGTTGATCCAAGAAGGCTGATGTTATTCGCATTCTCGATTGCGTACATGTGGCCAAGCATCGAAGTGAGCGGAGGAAATGTTACTCCGTCTCCCGCAATTGGCGTGCTGTACGTAACCGTTGTGGGCGCTCCTGAGTTAAGCGTGATCTTCCCTAAGAAAGTCTCTGTTCCTGTCGCTCCGTTCGTAAGATAAACGTTTGCATAGTTGACGTACAGAACGTCAGTCGGAGCAGCGGGGATCGTGAACGAAATTGTCTGATGCCCCGATGTCACAACGACAGGCGAAGACTCAGGAGACGGCAAAGACTCTGCGGGTGTCGAATTATTTGTGACCTGTCTCTGCCACGTATATTTAAGAAGGTAAGTGCCTACGGCAACAGACCCGCCAGAAGAGACAGTCACACTCGGGAAGCTCGCGGGGGCGGATGCCGCTCGCTTCGTTTGATATTCTGCATCGCAGCCGTTATACGAAACGCCCCACGTCCCGCCGTTCATGTAATACCCGATGCCGTTGCTTTCATTCGCGCACGCATTAAACGCCATAGCTGCGCAATTTGTCATGTTAATTCCAGACAAATAATTTGTAATGAAGTAACAGGAATCGAACGTGCAAGAGACTGCGGTATTCAAATTGACAGCATGGCCCGCCGTGTAGTTAAAGAGGCAATTTCTGAACGTTGTCAAGATCGCCGTATTCATAAACAGCCCGTCGTATGCGACGTGCTTTATCTCTACGTCTTCAAAACTTAGCCCGAATAAAACTGACTCAACAAATAGATCGAATCGCAGGCGACCGCCAAATACTGCATCCTGTCCCGGACCCCGCCATGTCATGCCCTTCATGGTGAAATAGACCTGATCGGTAAAATAGAGTGCATCGTTGGCGATACTCGCATTCGGCGTCAATATGACCGTTCGCTTAATCCCGTCGCCTCTCATCGTCTTCATGTTCAGAGAATTCGTCAGCGTTCCCGTTCTGATGTAAACTCCTGCGGGGAGATACACGTCGCTGTATTGATTGCTTGCGTCGCAAGCGTTGATTGCCGACTGAATTGCACTCGTGTCATCGCTTCCCGGAGTCCACCAATAAACCTCACCCGAGAAATTAGTTGCAATACCACCTGAAGGCGCTGGGTCGTGCAAAGTGACTTGTGTAGAACTCTGCCACGATGCAATTGTTGAATAGAGATTGACGATTCCAGCCGCTCCCGCTCCTCCGTTCGGACCTGAAACCAGAATCGACTTACCTACATCGGTCGCTTGAAAGAGTTGACCGCCACTGATCGGCGCATTCGGATTCGATTCTGTACCAAGGCGAAGAGTCAGGATCGTAGACCCTGAAGCCATCGCACCCGCATAATTCTGCGAACCACTGCCAGCGGTCGGGCTGAAGTCTTGAGGCGTAACGACATCGGCAACGGCAACAGTTACAACGCCCCGACCATTGTCGGAAAGAACGATGCTGCCCGCTTGATGTAAATTTAGTAAAGTCTGTGAGCCTGTCTCCGTTCCGTTGACTTCAATTGTCAACGGCTGTATCGGCGGTTGCCAGCTAATGACCGCGTTGGGCACCCAAGTGCCTACATCGAAGACGCCTGAACCAAATACGCACTGCTGGTTATTTCCGCCCCATGCTAGTTGCCCGTTCGCTGCATATCCGAAGACGCGATAATAGCTATTCTGGGGAACCATGACATCGTTGGACCATATAAATTGATTAGGCGCGGGTGGGGTTGAAGTTGAACTAGCGATACTGCCGTTTGAATCGAGTTGTATCTGTACAAAGACTCCCCCGCAGACAGTTCCGACACCCGGAATATTTTCATCTTGATTTAGATAGAAACGGAGATAGCCATTTGCTAACACCGTTCCGTCGCTCGACTGGAACTTTCCCCCGACTAATTGGACTTTGGTTACTGACATTCTTTCTTTTCTCCTTCGGACCTAGCGGACCTACTAGCCTTTGCAGACAACTTTGTTTACAGACTTGCGGCTGTAATTGATGCCTGTCGTAGCTCGTGGCCCGAACTTGCACCCGTCAAGACTTTCGAGATGTTTTTCAAACTGAGTAAGGCGTATTTCGAGTGCCTCTTTGTCAGTTTGCAGGCTCTCTAATCTTTCCAAGCGGTCAATTCTCATGTTGCACTCGATACGCTGAATCTCTTTCGTGAACGCCTGTTCAAGTGCTTGTTCGATTGCTTCTGCTTTGTCCGATGCTTCTTTGTCGGCAACATTCCTTGCGCGGTCAAGGTCGGCTTTCAGACCTGATCGGAATTCCTGAGACAAATGAGCAAAGACGGCAACAATGATGCGACGGTAATACGTGTACAACTTCATGCGGTCCCTGACTTTCGTAACGTTTCGTGTGCTACTTTCGTGCTATTTCCTATCGGCTGAAGCGCCCGTTAAACTTAAGGAATCATGAAAAACGAGATATTACTTTTTATAGGAAAAATGGTCATAACGGCGATATTGGCTATGCTTATTTTCCGCTAAATAAGTTCATGTACTTCGCCAGTGTCAATCCGCCAGCAGATGCAAGGGCGTGTAGTAACAATTTAGCGACTATAGGATGAGCCGTCGCTGCTTCTTTTATCGCGTTTATGGCTGAAGCACCATACTCCGTTGCAATCGCTTTGATTACAGGGTTCCCGCCAGCATCTATCAGAGAGCCGATAGCCGTACCCGCGCTAATCAAAGGGGATGCCGCTAAACCGACTACAGCGGGTCCAGCAGTGGCCGCAATGGTCAAGCCTTTTCTAGTCGCATCCTTCTGAGATTCTTCGCTCATTAACTGTTGGTCTGAGTTACTGCCTTCCCCGCCTGTAGATAAATTGTCAGCCTCGGGTGTAAACGCTGGCGTCTGCGGAGTCGCAGATGGACCCTCGACAGCGCCGTATTGCTTTGCGAGTGCATCGTAATCGGTCTGAGTCTGGGTAGACGCCTGACCCTGTGGAGGCGTAGGAGTGGGGCTTGCGTTTGCTTCAGTAGCCCCGTACTGCTTCGCCAAAGCGTCGTAATCTACAGCTTGCGGTTGCGCTGATTGAGCCTGTTGAGCTTGTGGTTCCGCCATTATTGCAGCCCTGCTTTCTGTTTGAAACTATCTAGTGCGGCTTTGTTCGGAAAGAATATTTGCTTTCCCGATGGCAGAGTGTATTGCTGTTGACTGCCGACCGCGAACCCGTATTTATTGAAGACTCGCATGACGGAAGGACTGACGCCCTTGACATCTCTACCGAAGTATTGCTGACTCCGGTCGTTAATCTCGTTCACACGTCCCGACATCAGACCGATATACGACTTGATGACGTTCTTAGTCTGTTCGGGTGACTGGTCAGTATTCAGATTCTTACGAAGGTTCGCTAGCTCTGCCTCATGCGGAGTACCGCCCGCAACGACCTTTCCGACTTCTCCGTTAACTTGGTCGGCAATTGCATTGAACGTCACGGCGGGAGACTTTCCGAATTGGACGCCCAAAGCATTAGCGACTTTATTCAACGCTTGTGTGTCGTTGTTCTGTAGCGCCGTCGCTGCCTGATCTAGCAGTTCAAGGTGATTAGAAGCGACACCCGCACTTAGCAACGACCCGCCCGCCGTCCCTTGCCGAGTAGATGCAAGCTCTTTGCTCAGACCTGACGCAGCCGCGTAATCACCTTCCTGATACTGCGGATTGATATATTGACGAATGAATGCCAGACCTTCCTGAGAAGACATCTGATTAGAGCCTTTACGCGGGTTCGATGGCAAAGTCTTCAAGTCAGCCGCGTTATGCGCGACTGCATACAGACTCTCGAAATTGGCAGGGATTCTCACGCCCTTAGTCTGAAGGTCTTTCTGTAAATCAACAGACTCCATTTGAGCGGCATTCGGATTAGGCGTAAATCCCTTTGGTACAGCCAACCCAGCAGAAGAAAGATTCGCGCTGTCTAGTTCACGCTGTTTCTGTTGGACTTCTAATTGCTTCTTTTGTAAGTCAAGTTTCCCTTCGGGAGTATTCGCCTTGTCAGACGCCTCTTGCTGCCTTAGCTCACGAGCGGCTGTATCTACTTCTGCTTTCTTGTCGGCTGCCCGCTTGTCGGAAAATGTTTCTGGCTTATACCCTTGCGGATACAAATTGACAAGCTGATTGACAAGACTCTGACTCGCTCCTGCGGCTTTTAGTGCGCCCGGAATCTGGTCAGGCTCTTGACCTGCAATCGCTGCACTGTACTTGGTAAGTTGAGGGAGAACGGAATTGAACGCTCCCGCCTTGACCGGAATGCCAGCGTCGTTGAAGTCTTGCTCTAGTTGATTGCCGAATGACTTTGCGAATCTGTCATTCTGCTTTTGATTGTAATCCCGATAAAATCCCTGAATCGGAATCATCTGACCATCAGCGACAGTGGCGAATCGCGGATAGGCTTTCTTGATATCGTCGGTAATTTGTACCTTCGCGGTCGGATCATATACACGATACTGCGGCATATATCCGGTTATCTGACCGTTTTCTCCAATGATTGGTTTGCTGCCAATGATGAAAGCGGAATCCTTAGCAACGTGAATATCGCCCTTGACCATCCGTCGCTCTAATTCATCCCCGCTCATCTCCTGAGATGTGTTCGGAAGATTCAAATCTTTATACGTCGCGTCCATGCTGGCGAGAATTGGCGAAGCATCATTCGCTTGTTGCTGGATTCGCTTATACGCTGCGTCAGCATTTTCCCCTTCGAGCTTTGTATCTGCAACGTGCTGGGCATGGAGTTTCAAATTGTGATCGGTCGTTGCTAATGCCGCGCCTAGTTGCTGATCGGACATCTTTTGAGCTTGCTGACTAGGAGCATTCGCAACCTGTTGACCAGCTTGTCCGCCTGCCTGTGCTGCTCCTGAAAGATCGCGCTGGCCGAATTGATTCAATTTGTCGGGTGCCTGCAATCCGCCCATCATGCCCGCGACCGCACCCGCAAGAATCGACGCGGCCATAGCTTTCATCGGGCGGTGCTGTACCACTTGCGTTACTTCGCCTGTAGTCGGATTAGTCTTTGTATATCGGACAGGTCCGCCGCTTGCGACTTCAAATACTTTATTGAACCATTTCGCATGATCAGATTGCGGCTGTTGTCCTGCTTGTGGCGCGGTTTGTGGCGTTTGTCCCTGTGGCGCAGCTTGCGGAGTCTGCGCGGTAGGCTGTTGAGGCTGCGCCTGTGGCGGGGTCTGCGCCTGTTGCATCGGATTAGTCTGCTGGTCTAGCGTCTGAGCCGGATTGCTCTGCTGATCTAGCGTTTGTCCGCTGCTATCTTGAATGTCTTGTGTATCGTCTGACATGAATTTCCTTTTGTATCGTGTATAAAGTGGCAGTAGGCAATGAAAGAGCCGGAGTACCTACTGCCGAAGGAGAACTCCGGCTATCTAAATATTTTTACGAGTTAATGCCTGACATCCCCGTATCTACGGCAGATGGTCAGCCCGCATCCACAGTCTTGTGCACAAAGCTGAGATTTCGTCGGGGGTCTGCTCACAACAGGCGTGGGGGGTGGCTGTACTTCGGGAGCCATGTATTGAACGCCTAGAGGAATGCGCGTCATTATCAACGGCATCCCGACCTGAGCGGGCTTGAAGACTTCGGAATTAACATCGGCGGCTCTTGCTACTGCCTGAGCTTGCCTCGCTCTTTCCTCGTAAGCCCATCGTGCTTGATTTCTCTGGTCGGTCATCGTCATAACTTACCCTCTCGCGTTCTCAGTGGCAGTAAGCATCTGGTTTGAATAGCTGTGCGTAAATCCGTATTTGCGTTTCAGGTCTTCGGAAGTTAATTGCGAGTCTTCGTCAATCAGAAATGATCGGTCATCTTGAATCGGCCCGATGTCGTTTCCCCACAATTGATATGCGGTCTTTCTCAATTCAAAGACCGTCATTGGAATGGGGCGCTTGGAGTTCGCTGACCGTTTATCGAAGTGCGCAGCTAATTCCAACATCTGCGGATGATGCATTACGAATCCGCTTGAACGTTCTAGGCTGTTGACTGCTTCACGGAAGATCGGCTTGAATTCGTCGGCCCATTCAGCGTCTCTTACCTTCCGATCTTGTTCGTCACGCGATGCGGTCTCTTCGGGAGTCCACTCGGGTGTCTCAATCGTCGGGTCAATCGCGGTCTCATCCTGCTGAGGCGTGGGATTCAGCTTGCTCTGAATAAACTGCCAAGCCTTGCCCCATACTGACGGGCTGGTCAAATCGAATTGCTTGTATTGTGTATTCAATTGGAGGAACTCACGCAGACAAAGTAGATCAGCATCAGAAAGAAGTGATCCTTCACCCTGACGGAATTCATACAACGCAGCGGCGATATTATTCTGAATCACTTCGGGGCTGTCGGCCCCTGCATACAATGGCGCTTCAAAATCTTCGCTCGGTTTCATCATCAGGGCGATGCGCAGTTCTCGTACTTCTTTCTTTTGAAGCTCTGCGAGTAGCTTCGCCTGTTCGCGCTTAATCGGCTCAAGACTCGCTTCTAGATCAGCCTGTTTTCTTGCTTGTTCTTTTGCCTGATACTCGCGCTGAAATGTACTCAGTGTTTCGCGTCCGCCGTAATTCATCTGTTGTTTAGGTGCCGCGTTTAGCAATGCTAGTGCTTCTGATGCGCTGACTTTTCGTTTTCTCATTTCACTTTTCTCCTTTTGCTACGCCCGCCAGATACCGCCCTTTATGTGCGCTTGCCGTGCCCTATTCTGAAGTGATAACAACTCCGTTGCGAACGTCTTAGCATCTATGATCGGCACGCTACTGTATTGTTCGGGCCACTGTGTTTCATATCTCGCAGGACTGTTGACCATAAAGTAAAACGTCGGGCTACCTGCCGCGTCGGTCGTAATTCTTGTACAAGGAACTTCGTGGAACACGCATACGAAGGCAGCAAAGCCCACGTCCTGCGTAGATACGTCAACTTTCTTCGGAGTATTCATGCTGCGACCGCCATTGTGCTGCATCGCCTATTCGCAATCTGGGTTTTCTTACTTGCCCAACGGACATTGCCTGTTTCGTAATTGCCTGCGTTCCTGATACGGTCAAGAGATAGCCCTTTGGGTCGTGGTCCTAATTCGTCAATGAATTCCTGAAACGACGCGAATAGGAATTTAATTCCCCGAGCGCCGTAATGCTTGTACGCAGGGTGATTAGGATTGTTGCATCGTCCTTTGGCGTCACAGTAGGCCCGGTACTCTGGCGTCCGCTTTCCGGTCGCGTGTCCATGTCGGAACATTTGCTTCCGGGCGAGTTCTCGGCCTAGACACCCGCACGACCGTGTTCTATTACTGTTCTTTGTCGTAAGGTTGTTCTTATTGACCTTTACGACTTTGCTGCATTTGCAACGGCACAAGTACCGATACGAATCTGCCCAACGACTCCCTCTGTATCGCCGAATTGCCCGAATGACGGTCAACCTGCCAAACTTCGCTCCTGCTTTCAAATCTTTCCTTCTCACTGCTCTCCTTCGTTTTAATTTGCCGGGTGAAACATACGCAGCCATCGCATCAGTTCTGCGAAGTCTTTGACGTGGATTACCTGAGGAAGCGAATCGAAGACGGACTGAGCGCCGCCTACAACAATTACCCGAATGCCGCGCATAAGCGCCGCGCCCGTCTCAACCATCCGACTACCTGACAAAAGCCCCTTCGGTACTTTGCCTTCTTTGAAGAATTCCGGGTCTGAGAATCGAACGAGAGTATCCGCTGCTAAAATGTCTTCAAGGTCGTTAGTCGCCGCATTAGCTTTGGCATCGTGACCCATTTGCTTGTCAGTCGCTTCCTGCGTCAGCCATCGGCTCGTAACTTCGTACCCGGCGAATCGCAATGTGTAAGCGTATTGGCGCAATTCACTCTGTCGCGAAAACGCGGATGCGAGATACAATTTCACGCTGCACTCGCGAACAGCCGTCGCAGCGATTCATCGAGTTCGGCGCATTCATTTTCAGACTCGAACGGAATTTCATTCTCGTCTAGACACGGATATCTCCGAGTGCGAAAACAGCCGCAAGCTAAAAAGCAGATACTCGGCAATTCATTGGTGATCCGCACGACCTGTTGCACCCCGTGCTGTGGGAAAGTACATCCCATTTCGAGCGGCTTGCGCTCTGGGCGGTGAGTCTTACTCCGAAATAACTTCGTCAATCGTTTTACTAATTTCATATTCTCCTTCTGCTCCACTTTCTTCCTGCTCTACCTTCTGTCGCTTTACCGCGAGGGTCACGACGCGGCTATGCCCACAATCAAGCACGCAATCGGCACTGTACGATTTCGGATTCTGCTGAATCGCGGTACATTCGGCTACGCCCTGAAGGTTTTGACATTCCTGACAAAGGAACCTGATCTTGCGGAGACTCATAAGCGCCCCTTGACAGGTTTCAGGCGCTTTCCGTCCGCCGTGAGCTTTCCGTCGATCATGTCGAACAAATTCTCTAATCTCCATAAGTGCCTCTGTGTACTGTGTATAATCTGCCCTAACTATGCCCTTCGGCGTGTAATCCTTCCCTATCAAGTTAGTAATAGCCTGACGCGGAGTCGTTTTACACTTTATTTTCATGACTTATAGGTCTAGTAGTACGCCCGTCACTGTTTCGCCGTTTACAGGGTCTTTCGTAAGCTGGGTATCGGGTTCGGCACCCTTCAGGCGCACTGGTCGGGCCGGAAGGCTTGACGGACTGTTAAGATTGTCCATTAACTCCCGATTATGATCGTGGTCATTTTCTGTATCTAGTGGAACCATTGGTGCGAGTCGGTTATGCACAGCTTTGGTCTTCATGAATTCGCGGACTGTAGTGTCGACTACCGCGCCTAACCAAGTTGTAATCTTGAAGCCTTGATCTTGGTATCCGGCTAACTTTTCACTGATTCGGACCCACGCCATTGCATGTAAATCGCGGCCAAGTTCATCCTTGTACGGAATACCGTACCGTTTAAGTCCGTTCCTGACTTTGTGCCAAACGATTTTGTCATGGTTACGATGCAATTCGAGGACTCTAGCCGCTATCTCCGTCAGCCCTTTCACGATTGCAAGCTGACCTTCTTTCAGCGAATCGGAAAGCTGGCAGGTGTCACACTTGCGGAGAGCGTCGGGCGTCGTGTAATTGCAACTGACTTTCTTGACCATCTTCCCGCATGAGCAACGGCAATCCCAGACGATGCCCTTGACGTGTTTTCGCAGAGTGAAATCGCCCCATGTCATGCCGACGTGCCAATCGGGAACGACGGGCGCTACAGTTTGTGTCTGAGGAGTCCACGAATCAACTGATCGGCGCAGGTACGCTAAATCATGGGACTCAGCCAGTCGTAAGAGGTCGGGGAATCGGCGGGATGCTGCGTCTCCTAGAATCTCACTGGCATACATGCACGCTTGGAAATACGGATTGGTATCGGCCCACACTAGCCACGCCCCTGCGCGGCGATAGCGTCAATCCATTGCATGAGGCTACTGCGCTTTACTCGCAACGCTTTCGAGTGCAGCCGAATGACTGGAAAAGGAACGTCAGCGCGTGCAACGCCTCGGGAGCGTGTTAGTGAGTAAATCTGACTCTTGCTAAGTTTTAATATCTCGCCGCATTCTTCAAGCGTAAGAATTGCATCATTTTGATCATTCATTGTTCTCCTTGTACTTCGATTTTCAATGCCGCGTTATCGCGACTACTGCTTTTGCTTTCGTTCCCGTCGCATCAGTTCGCACGCGACATCTACGGGGGAAACATCGTCGCCATAGGGATCAATTCCCCAAACGTTCGCCCACTCATCCCATTCGGCTTGAAGTTGTGCGTCAGTCATTTCTTCCGGTATCGCAGTTCGTCGCGTCTTACTCTTAACTGGTTTTGGCGTAAGTGCGGTCAATAATTCCTGCGCTTTTTTCATTTGTTCGGGCGTTGATGTTTTATCCGAAACAATTTGTTTCAATTCTTCAATCATAATGTTCCTTTCAATTCCTCAATCTTCTTTTTCAAAAGTTCAATTTCCATTCTGTCTAGTGTGATCTGGATTCTTGCCTGCTCTAGCTCGGTTCGGTTCTGCTTTTGCTCCCGTTGGAACTTTTGCTCTGCCGTATAGAATTCCAGCTTCGACTGTAAGAGCCGCCCCTTAGCGTTGCTCGGGTGATCCTGTTCACACAGCTTGTCAATCTGGCGAAGCGTTTCTTTCAACGTGTCTGCAATTGCATTTTTCTTCGGACGCCCGCCCCGATTCTTCGCGGGTGCCGTGGGAGTCGGCGCGGGGGTCTGTTCGTCGGGAATCATGTCGCTCATGCTGCCTCTGCCAATCCAGAAACGTCGCTGTAAACTGTGGTATAGAACACGCGGGATCGTAGCCGCTCAAAGAAGGAGCGAAAGTCTTCCTTGGTCGGAATCATTTCGGGCCGGACCTTTCCGAGTGGCGGGTTTTCTCTCTGTCGTTT
>Ga0210394_10003575_pt1 | contig 19226 bp, 23 predicted proteins | sample IncBWC12MmetaG_FD_160121 | JGI IMG/M metagenome (GOLD analysis project Ga0210394, IMG submission 160121) | Forest soil microbial communities from Barre Woods Harvard Forest LTER site, Petersham, Massachusetts, United States - Inc-BW-C-12-M | ecosystem: Environmental > Terrestrial > Soil >...
CCTCGCCATGAACCCGGACAAGCTCGCGCCCGGCGAACGTTGCGCCTCGACCTCGAACCGCAATTTCGAAGGCCGGCAGGGCTACAAGGGCCGCACCCATCTCGTGTCGCCGGCCATGGCCGCCGCCGCCGCGATCGCCGGGCACTTCGTCGACGTGCGCGAGTGGAACTAAACGTCAGCCCCGCACCCACCAGCAATGCGTTTGCGGGAAGAGCACCGTCCCGCTCGGCCGATACTGGATGACATACCAGTCCTTGCAGCGCCGGTAGAGTAGCCGCCGCGGGTTGATCTCGATGCGCGGCGGCGGCGCCTGCTGCGCAACGACCTGCGTGCCGGAGTGCGAATGGCGCGCGCGATGCTGGACCTGAGCCGCTGCGTCCGCGGCCGGCCAGAGAACCGGCAGGGCGGCGAGACCGGCAATAGCGACAAGCGATTTCATAAACATCGGCACACTCTGTTCTCGTATCGCAGTTCTTGCATCGCAGGAGCTTATCCGAAATGCGGTTTCCACTTTTCGGCAGCATGTTCTAAAACGCAATTATGGCCGATCTTGCATCCGATCCGCTCGCCTGGCGGTCCCGCAAGGCGCCCTCGCTCGCCGAGCTCGAGATTCTCGCCGGCGACGTCTTCGGCCGGCTGCCGAAGAAATTCCGCGAGCTGTGCGCGGACCTCGTCATCCAGGTCGACGATTTCCCGAGCGATGAGGTGATCGAGGAGATGGGCGCCGAGAGCGAGTTCGACCTCCTCGGGCTATTCCAGGGCACGGGCCTGCCGTTCCGCTCGGAGAGCGCGCCGGTGCGCATGCCCAACATGATCTGGCTCTACCGCCGCCCGATCCTCGACTACTGGGCCGAGCACGACGACACTTTGGGCGCAATCGTCCAGCATGTGCTGGTGCACGAGATCGGCCATCATTTCGGCCTCTCCGACGCAGATATGCATGCGCTCGAAGAAGCCGCCGAGCAGACGAAGAGAACAGGAGGATGAAGATCGACGGCGCTTGCCTTTGCGGCTCCATCAAGATCGAAGCCGAGGCCGATCCGAAAAACACCACGATCTGCCATTGCACCGATTGTCAGAGCGGCACCGGCTCGGCGTTTCGCGTTTCGATTCCGGTCCGCGGCGCCACATTCAAGATGACGGGACAACCGACCACCTACCTGAAGACCACCGCCGACAGCGGCAATCCGCGGGTGCTGGCCTTCTGCCCGAAATGCGGCTCGCCGATCTATTCGACCTCGCCGGGCGATGGCGTGCGGCCGTCCTACACCGTACGGGTCGGAATCTTGCGCCAGCGCGACGCCCTTGTGCCCAGGCAGCAAATCTGGTTTCGCTCGGCGCGGCCGTGGGTCGCGGAAATCGCCGCCCTGCCCAAGAGCAGCTTCGGCACGGTTCCGCAACTCGAGAGCCGGCCCAAGGAGGCATGAGGGTCATGATCGTGGTCGTTTTTCGCTCCCGGCTGCAGCCGGGACTTGGCGACGAATATGTCGCCCTGGTCAATCGCATGACCGAGCTGGCGCAGAGCATGCCCGGCTACATCTCGCATAAGGGCTATGTCGCCGACGATGGCGAGCGGGTCACGGTCGTCGAGTTCGAGAACGAAGAGGGTTTGCGCGTTTGGCGGACCAATCCCGAGCACCTCGCGGCGCAGAAGCTGGCGCGGCAGAAATACTATACCGAGTATCACCTGCAGGTCTGCACGCTCACGCGCGAGTCGAAATACACGGCGCAAGACGCCGTCAAGCCGCTAGCCGCGGCGGCCACGGCTTGACCGCCGCGAGGCCACGCGCCATTTAGCCGTTACCGATCAACACATCCGCTCCCGGGTCGAAAATGGAAAAGTTCACCGTACTCGAAGGCGTCGCGGCCCCGCTGCGGATGATCAATGTCGATACCGACATGATCATCCCCAAGCAATATCTAAAGACGGTCAAGCGCACCGGGCTCGGCAAGGGCCTGTTCGCCGAGCGGCGCTACCGCGACGACGGCAGCGAGAATCCCGATTTCGTGCTCAACAAGCCGGCTTACCGCAAGGCGAAGATCCTGGTCGCCGACGACAATTTCGGCTGCGGCTCCTCGCGCGAGCACGCGCCGTGGGCGCTCAAGGATTTCGGCATCACCTGCGTGATCTCGACCTCGTTCGGCGACATTTTCTACAACAACTGCTTCAAGAACGGCATCCTGCCGGTGCAGGTCTCGGCGCAGGATCTGGAAAAGCTGTTCGACGACGCCGAGCGCGGCGCCAACGCGACGCTCACCGTCGATCTCGTCAAGCAGGAAATCCGCGGCCCCGACGGCGGCGTGGTGAAGTTCGAGATCGACCCGCATCGCAAGCATTGCCTGCTCAACGGACTCGACGATATCGGCCTCACCATGGTCAAGAGCGAGAAGATCGGCAGCTTCGAGCAAAAGGCCAAAGCAGCGCGGCCTTGGGCGTGAGGGTCTTTTCGTTTCCGTCATTCCGGGGCCGAGCGCAGCGAGGAGCCCGGAATCCATAGCCACCGCCAGCGAATATGGATTCCGGGCTCGCCGCTTCGCGGCGCCCCGGAATGACCAACAAGGCGTTAGCCGGAAGCAGAATGACCCCAGCCATCTCCGTCTCGCATCTCTGCAAGACCTACGCCGGCGGCTTCCAGGCCTTGAAAGACATCAACCTGGAAATCCGCCGCGGCGAGATTTTCGCGCTGCTCGGCCCGAACGGCGCCGGCAAGACGACGCTGATCAGCATCATCTGCGGCATTGTCAATGCATCGAGCGGCAGCGTCACCGTCGAAGGCCACGACATCATCAAGAACTACCGCGCCGCGCGCTCGCTCATCGGCCTGGTGCCGCAGGAGATGGCGACAGATGCCTTCTCCTCGGTGTGGGCGACGGTGTCGTTCAGCCGCGGGCTGTTCGGCAAGGCCGCCGATCGGGCGCTTATCGAGAAGGTGCTGCAGGACCTGTCGCTCTGGGACAAGAAGAAAAACAAGATCATGACGCTGTCCGGCGGCATGAAGCGCCGGGTGATGATCGCCAAGGCGCTGGCGCATGAGCCGCGCATCCTGTTCCTCGACGAGCCGACCGCCGGCGTCGACGTCGAGCTGCGCAAGGATATGTGGGACATGCTGCGCGCGCTGCGCGCGGCGGGCGTGACCATCATCCTGACCACGCACTACATCGAGGAAGCCGAGCTGATCGCCGACCGGGTGGGCGTGATCAACAAGGGCGAGCTGATCCTGGTCGAGGACAAGGCCGAGCTGATGCGCAAGCTTGGCCGCAAGCAGCTCACGCTCGAGCTGCAGGAACGCATCGACGCGGTGCCGGCGGCGCTCGCCGGGCACAATCTCGCGCTCGCCGCCGGCGGCAAGGAGCTCGTTTACACCTACGACCGGCAGGCCGAGCGCACCGGCATCACCACCCTGCTCGACGAATTGCGCCGCGCCGGAATCCGGTTCAAGGATCTGCAGACGACCCAGAGCACGCTCGAGGAGATTTTCGTCGGCCTGGTGAGGCAGGCGTCATGAACCTCTACGCCATCGGCGCGATCTATCGCTTCGAGATGGCGCGCACCGGGCGCACCATTCTGCAGAGCATCGTATCGCCGGTGATCTCGACCTCGCTCTATTTCATCGTCTTCGGCGCCGCAATCGGCTCGCGCATCAGCCAGATCGACGGCGTGAGCTACGGCGCCTTCATCGTGCCTGGGCTGATGATGCTGATGCTGCTGACGCAGAGCGTCACCAACGCCTCGATCGGCATCTATTTCCCGCGCTTCGTCGGCACGATCTACGAGATCCTCTCCGCGCCGGTGTCTTATGTCGAGATCGTCATCGGCTATGTCGGCGCCGCGGCGACCAAATCGGTTGTTCTCGGGCTGATCATCCTGGCGACCTCAACGCTGTTCGTGCCGGTGCAAATCCTGCATCCGTTCTGGATGCTCGCTTTTCTCCTGCTCACCTCGGTCAGCTTCAGCCTGTTCGGCTTCATCCTCGGCATCTGGGCCGACGGCTTCGACAAGCTGCAGGTCGTGCCACTGCTTCTGATCACGCCGCTCACCTTCCTCGGCGGCACTTTCTATTCGACCAGCGTGCTGCCGCCGTTCTGGCGCACGATCACGCTGTTCAATCCGCTCGTCTATCTGATCAGCGGCTTCCGCTGGAGCTTCTTCGGGCTCGCCGACGTGAATATCGAGATCAGCGTCGCGGTCATTCTCCTCTTTCTCGCCCTATGCCTGGCAACCATATGGTGGATCTTCAAGACCGGTTATCGGTTGAAGACCTAAAGCAGGCGGAGCGTTTGCGGGTTCTCGACGAGCATATTGCAGCCTTTCGGGCATCGCCCCTGCAGGCGTTCGCCGATCGGCCGCCGTGGGAATTGACGCGCGATGCGGTCGAGATCGTCGAGCAGCTCCTGCGCCGCCTGGGCGAAGGCTACGCCGCGAGCGCCGGCATCGCGGTGCATCGCACCACAATCATCGAGGAAGGAGCGATCGTCAAGGGACCGGCGATCATCGGACCGGACTGTTTCATCGCCGCCGGAGCCTATCTGCGCGGCGGCTGCTGGTTGGAAGGCGCTTGCGTTCTCGGGCCGGGAGCCGAGCTGAAATCGTCGTTCGTCTTCAAAGGCGCAAAGCTCGCGCATTTCAATTTCGTCGGCGACAGCATTCTCGGCTGTGCCGTCAATCTCGAAGCCGGCGCGGTCATCGCCAACTACCGCAACGAGGCGCCCGCAGCCACGATCTCGTTCATGCACAAGGGCGCGCGCATCGAGACCGGAGCCGGCAAGTTCGGCGCACTATTGGGCGATGGCGTGAAGATCGGCGCCAACGCCGTGGTCGCCCCGGGCGCCTTCATCGCGCCGGGCACCGTCGTTCCGCGCCTCGCTTTGCTCGATCAAAGCGAAACGTGATTCAAGCGGCCTGCATCTGCGCGATGGCGTCGGCAATCGCCACCGTCCGCCGCGCCATGTCGGCGTGCAGGCGCTCGACCATGCGGCCGTCGATCTGGATCACCCCTTTGTCGGCGTTCTCCGGCAGATCGAACGCGGCGATGATATTGCGCGCCCATTCGACATCCTCCGCCGCCGGCGAGAATGCGGCGTTGCAGGGTGCGATCTGCTGCGGATGAATGAGCGTCTTGCCGTCCAAGCCGAGGTCGTACGCCTGGCGGCACTCCGCCGCAAAACCTTCGGCGTTGCCGAGATCGTTGTAGACGCCGTCGAGGATATCGAGGCCGAAGGCGCGCGCCGCGGCCACGCAGGTCATCAGCCAAGGGAGCATCGGCGCGCGGCCGGGCACGATGCGCGCGCGGGTGTCCTTGGCGAGGTCGTTGGTGCCCATGACGAAGGCAGCGAGCCGCGCCGCCGGATCGAGCGCGGCGGCCGCGATATCGCGCACATTGAGCATGGCGAGCGGCGTCTCCATCATCGCCCAGACGCGCAGTTGCGGCGCGGCGCCGACGGCAGCAAGGCGCTCGGCCACCTGGCGGAACTGCGCCGGCGTCGAGACCTTCGGCACCAGCACCGCGTCGGGCCCGGCAGCGGCGATGGCGAGATCATCGGCCCACCAGGCGGTATCGAGCCCGTTCACGCGCACCACCACCTCGCGGCGGCCGAAGCCGCCATCCTTGAGCGCCTTGCCGATCAGCTCCCGCGCCTTCGCCTTGGCGTCCGGCGCCACCGCGTCTTCGAGGTCGAGGATGACGGCGTCGGCGGGTAGCTCACGCGCCTTTTCCATGGCGCGTGCGTTCGATCCGGGCATGTAGAGGACACTGCGCCGCGGCCGGACTGTCATCGCTCGCTCCCTTGCTCGATCGGCAAACTAGCGGGCTTGCAGGCTCCATGCCAACGGTCGCCCGCAGTTGCCAATGGCAAGCGCGGCGTGATTGAGTGCGCCAGCCGGGCGTCACGGGCCAGCATGCCGTTTCCGCAAAGTCTCATCCAGGGCTATCGCGCTTTCCTCGACGGCCGCCTGCGCCGCGAGCAGGACCGCTATCGCGAGCTTGGGGAAACCGGGCAAGCGCCTGAGGTCATGGTGATCGGCTGCTGCGATTCGCGGGTCTCGCCGGAGGTCATTTTCGACGCGCGCCCGGGCGAGCTCTTCGTCGTGCGCAATGTCGCCAACATCGTGCCGCCCTACCAGCCCGATGGGCAGGCGCACGGCGTTTCTGCGGCGCTCGAATTCGGGGTTGCCGCGCTGAAGGTGAAGCACATCGTCGTGCTCGGCCATGCGCGCTGCGGCGGGGTGAAGGCCTTCGCCGAGGATGCCGAGCCGCTGTCGCCCGGCGATTTCATCGGCAAGTGGATGCGGCTGATGGCGCCCGCCGCCGACAAAGCCGGGCCGCGCGGCGCACTGTCGTGGCCCGACTATCTCACCCGCCTCGAACAGGCGAATGTCGCCAACAGCATCGACAATCTGCTGACCTTTCCGCGCCTGCGCCAACGCGTCGAGCGCGGGCAGCTGGCGCTGCACGGCGCCTATTTCGGCGTGGCGTCGGGACAACTCTCGGTGCGCGACGAAACGACCGGCGCGTTCGTGCCGATCGCCGCCGACCAGCACGCGCGGCTTTTTACGCCGCCTTCCGCTTCGCGGTGATCAGCTTGCGGTTGATCAGGCACTCGGCGATCTGGATCGCGTTGAGCGCCGCGCCCTTGCGCAGATTGTCGGAGACGATCCACATGGCGAGGCCGTTCTCGACCGTCGCGTCCTCGCGGATGCGGCTGATATAGGTCGCGTCCTCGCCGGCCGATTCGTAGGGCGTGACGTATCCGCCCGGCTCGTGCTTGTCGATGACGATGCAGCCCGGCGCATTGCGCAAGGTTTCGCGCGCCTCATCGACCGTGATCGGATTCTCGAACTCGATATTGACCGCCTCGGAATGACCGATGAACACCGGCACGCGTACGCAGGTGGCGACGAGCTTGATCTTCGGGTCGAGGATCTTCTTGGTCTCGACCACCATCTTCCATTCTTCCCGCGTGTAGCCGTCCTCCATGAACACGTCGATCTGCGGGATGACGTTGAAGGCGATGCGCTTGGGAAAGTTCTTCGGCGCCACCTCGTCGATCTGAAAGACCGCCTTGGTCTGGCTGAACAGTTCGTCCATCGCGTCCTTGCCGGCGCCGGAAACCGACTGATAGGTCGCGACCACGACGCGCTTGATCTTCGCCCGGTCATGCAGCGGCTTGAGCGCGACGACGAGCTGGGCGGTCGAGCAATTGGGATTGGCGATGATGCCGCGCTTGCGGAAGCCTGCCGCCGCGTCGGCGTTCACCTCGGGCACGACCAGCGGCACGTCGGAATCGTAGCGCCAGCAGGAGGAGTTATCGATCACCACCGCCCCGGCGGCGACGATCTTCGGCGACCATTCCCTCGATATGGCGGAGCCTGCCGACATCAGGCAGATGTCGACGCCGGAGAAATCGAAATGCTCGAGCGCTTTCACCTTCAGCGTCCGCTCGCCATAGGAGACTTCCACGCCCATGCTCCGGCGTGAGGCAAGCGCGATCACCTCGTCGGCCGGGAACGCCCGCTCGGCGAGGATGCCGAGCATCTCGCGGCCGACATTGCCGGTCGCGCCGACCACGGCGACGCTGTAACCCATCGTTAACTCTCCTTCGCAATTTCGCCCCGGTTCCGCGCGTGCGGGAACGAGAGCGGAAGCGCTTTTAAGCGAGAAACGTGACCGGCACAACGTTAATGGGGGGTTGCCATGCGAGCGGCGTCGCGATCCGAGCCGGAGGACGTGCCTGGCACCATCCTACGCATCTTTGCCTATATGGGCGGCCTCGCCATCCTTGCCACCGTGGCCGCGAGCTTGTTCCAGGCTCATGCGGTCATCGCCGCCATCGACCCCTCGCCGCCGCGGCCGAAATGGATCGAGATCGAGCGGCCCCGCCCCGCCTTCGAAGGCCTCATCCCTGAGCTCGGCGGCGGCGCGACCGACTACGCCATCCTGCGCCGGGATACCGATAGCGCTCGCAAGGACGTGCTGAGCTGGGGCGAGGCGACCGGCGCCGGGCCTTACGTCGTCATCGAGATCTACCGGCCGGGCAACCCGCCCGAGGGTTTCCTTGATCCCGCGAGCGAGGTCGCCGCCCGCCTCGTCGGTCTCAACGTCACGGACGATGTCGAGGCGGCCGGCTCGATTGAGAGCAAGTTCGGTCCGGTGCCGCTCGTCGATTTCGCCGTCGCGCCGGCGGGCAAGGAACGCCGCTGCCTCGGCTTCGCCAAGCCCGTCGGCGAGCCAGCGGTGCAAATCGCCGGCTGGTATTGCAGCGCCGGCGATGAGGTGGTCAACCGCGCGAGCCTCGCCTGCGCCCTCGACCGGCTCAGCATCATCTCCGCCGGCGGCGATGACAAGCTCGCCGAACTGTTCGCAGGCGCCGAACTCAAGCGCACCTATTGCGGCCAGCGCAGCCCGATCCTCGCCGCGACACCCGAGCGTCGCCAACACCTCACGTCGAGCCAGCCGGCGAAGCTGCGCGGACGCATCCGGGCGCAGTGAGCTGCAAATTCGGCGATCGGGGTGCGGGCGGCTGCGGGCCGCGCCCACGGAACCCGGCCGCGGCGAGAGTATTGCCAGTAGGCGATTGCCCGCAGGCAGGGTAGACTTGCGTTGCCGGAAAGCGAGGCGTCATGCGCATACCTGTCGTGATTGTTGCCGCAATTGCCGTTGTTTCGGCCTTGGCCGGTCCGGCCGGCGCGGCGACCAAGAAGCAGCCTCTGGTCTTGCGCTCGGTGCGCGGCACGGTGATCCAGCCGACGCGCACCATCATCCATAACCCGAACGGCACCACGACAGTGATCGAAGTCCCGCGCCGGTCCTACCTCGACGTCGGCACCGAAGTGTCGATCGGCGACGGCAGCTACCACGACTACGTTTTGCCTCCGGACGGCGATCCGGGACGGCCGTATTGGTTCATGGGCCCTGACGTGCGCGGTGCCGGACGCTTGCCGCTGCCGGCGGCGTTCGATGTGCCGGGGATCAATCCGTTCAACCCCTATTGATTGGGCAAGAGGCTACCCGCGAGCCGCTCCATCTCGCCGACGATTGCCGCGCCCATCTCGCTGGTGCTGACGATCTTCGCGCCCTCCGACTTGATGTCGGCGGTGCGCAGGCCCTTGTCGAGCGCCGCGGCGATCGCGGCGTCGAGCCGGTCGGCTTCCTCGTTCATGTTGAACGAATAGCGCAGCGCCATGCCGAACGATGTCAGCATGGCGATCGGATTGGCGAGGCCTTTGCCGGCGATGTCGGGCGCCGAGCCGTGCACCGGCTCGTAGAGCGCCTTGCGGCGTTTGGTCTTGGCGTCGACCTCGCCGAGCGAGGCCGACGGCAGCATGCCGAGCGAGCCGGTCAGCGTCGCGGCGATATCGGAGAGCATGTCGCCGAATAGATTGTCGGTGACGATGACGTCAAACTGCTTCGGCCAGCGCACGAGCTGCATGCCGCCGGCGTCCGCGAGCATGTGCTCGAGCGCGACGTCCTGGTAGGCGCGCGCGTGCACCTCCGCGACGACCTCGCGCCAGAGGACGCCGGTCTTCATCACATTGCGCTTCTCCATCGAGGTGACCTTGTTGCGCCGCTTGCGGGCGAGCTCGAAGCCGACGCGGGCGATGCGCTCGATCTCGTAGGTGTCGTAGACCTGGGTGTCGACGGCGCGCTTTTGCCCGTTGCCGAGATCGGTGATCGTCTTCGGCTCGCCGAAATAGACGCCGCCGGTGAGCTCGCGCAGGATGATGATGTCGAGGCCCTCCACCGCCTCGCGCTTGAGGCTCGAGGAATCGGCGAGCGCCGGGTAGCAGATCGCCGGCCGGATATTGGCAAACAGCCCGAGCTCCTTGCGCAAGCGCAGCAGCCCGGCTTCCGGCCGCGCGTCGTAGGGCACGTTGTCCCATTTCGGACCGCCGCAGGCGCCGAAGATGATGGCATCGGCCGCGTGCGCCTTGGCCATGGTCTCCTCGGTGATCGCGACTTTGTGCACATCGTAACAACAACCGCCGACGAGGCCCTCCTCGGTCTCGAAAGCGGCGATCCCGCTCTTGGCGAAGAAGCCCAGGAGCCGCTTCACCTCGGCCATGACTTCGGGCCCGATGCCGTCGCCGGGAAGGAGGAGCAGTTTGCGGGTAGCCATGCCATGACGCCTTTCACATTTGACGGCGCCGGGATTGCTAGAGTGACCGGCGCAGCTTGGCAAGCCGAGCCTGCGCAGGCGCCGCCGTGCTAGAGTGGAAGCCGACATAGGAGGTCCGACCCATGCGAGCCTTGCGCATCCTCGCCGTCGTGCTGCTGCTTGCCGGCGCCGGCGAACGGGCCCACGCGGACGATACGCCTTCGCCCGAGGCGATGGCGGCGGCGAACGAGCTGTTCACCATCCTCTCCGCCGACACGATGAAACAGCTCACCGGGCAGATGACCGGCGCCTTCTGGCCGGTCGTCGAGCAAAAGGCGCGCGCCGACAAGATCGACAACGCGACCATCGCCGAGCTGCGGGCCGAGTTCGAGCGCATCCAGGTCAGCTTCGTGACCGACGCGATGAAAGAAGCGCCGCCGATCTACGCGCGCCACTTCACTGTCGCCGAGTTGCACGACCTGACCGCGTTCTACCGCACGCCGACCGGCGCCAAGGCGCTGCACGAGCTGCCGCAGGTCATGGGCGAATTCGCCACCCTCCTGGTACCGCGGATGCAGGACTTGCAGCGGCAGACCACCGAAGGATTCACCAGAATCCTGCACGAGCACGGTTACGGAAAATAATGCGCGACCGGCGCCGCTAGAGCCCGCTGAACCAGTTGTAGCCTTGGTTCTCCCAATAGCCGCCGGCGTCGTTGTTCTGCACCCACATCGCGGTCACGTATTTCGGGTTCTTGAAGCCGAGCTTGGTGGGGATGCGGATCTTGATCGGAAAGCCGTAATCGCGCGGCAGGATCTGGTGATCGAATTTGAGGGTGAGCTGCGTCTGCGGATGCAGCGCGGTCGGCATGTCGATCGTGTTCGAATAGCCCTCGGCGCACTGGAACCAGACGTATTTGGCGCGGGTGTCGGCGCCGATAAGCTTGAGAAAATCGGAGAGCTTCACGCCCTGCCAGGAGCCGATCGCGCTCCAGCCTTCGACGCAGACGTGCCGGGTGATCTGCGAGACCTCCGGCAGCTGGTAGAGCTCCGGCAAAGTCCACGGCTTCTTGTTGTCGACCATGCCGCCGATCTCGAGCTGGTATTTCTCGCCGTCGATTTCCGGCGCCTCGTCGCGGCTGTAATAGGCGTTGAACCGGAACGGCCGCGTGATCGCGCTTTCCGGATATTCCGGCGCCAGCACGTTGGGATTGAACAGCCAGGCCTGCACGCGGTCGTTCATGCGCGAGATGACGCGCAGCGCATTCTCGGAGGTATCGCCGTCGATGATGTCGCAGCCGCCGAGCACGGCGAGCGCGCCGAGGCTCGCGGCGCCGCGCAGGAACAGCCGCCGTGACGGCTCCGGCATGAGCTTGGCCGCGTCCTTGATCAGCAGCTTCGGATCGACGCCGGGAACCTGTTTGCGAATGCGCGGCATGGCTTTCTCCTCGCGCTAGCGGCCGACGACCATCGCCCGCAGGCTCTTCGGCACCAGCACGGCAAGCGCCACGTGCACGACCAGGAACGACACGATCGCGGTCATCGCGGCGAAATGCACATAGCGCGCGGTGTTGTAGCCGCCGAAGAAATTCGTGAGTGCCTGAAACTGAACCGGCTTCCAGATCGACAGCCCGGAGAAGACGATCACGACGCCGGCAAAAATAACGCCGACATAGAGCAGTTTCTGCACCGCGTTGTAAACCGAGAGATCGTCATGCGCGAGATGGCCGCGCAACGCGGCGGCGAGATCGCGAATGACCTCGCTCGGGCGGATCGGGAACAGCTTGCGGCGGAACCGGCCGGTGGCAATGCCGAGCGTGACATAGACGAGGCCGTTGATCACCAGAAGCCACATGGCGGCGAAGTGCCACAACAGCGCCCCGGCAAGCCAGCCGCCGAGCGTGATCTGTGTCGGGAATTCGAAGCCGAACAGCGGCGAGGCGTTGTAGATCTGCCAGCCCGAGCCGATCATCATCAGCATGGCGAGCGCGTTGATCCAATGGGTGATGCGTACCCAGCGCGGATGGATGAGCGGACGCGCCACCATCGGCGGCACCATCGGCGGGCTTGCTGTGGCTTCGATGGTCATGGCGTCGTTCCCGGTTTTGGCGTTGGTCCGGTTTGGCGAAGCTATAGCAAGATTCTCTGTAGCTGTGGGTCACGTTCGTGTCACGGGATGCCGCAAATCGCGACACGGCGGCGTGAACCGGGCGGAAACCTCTCCCCGCGAACGGGGAGAGGCACGCAGGACATCACACAACAACCGCGATTTACGGCAACAGCACGGTGTCGATGACGTGGATCACGCCGTTCGACTGCAGCACGTCCGCGATCGTGACCATGGCGACATCGCCCTTGGAGTCGGTGACCGAGAGCTTGCCGGGACCGGCCTGCTTGACGATGATGTCTTCGCCGGCGACGGTCTTGAGCTTGGCTTCACCCTCGCCGTCCTTCACCGCCTTCATCAGGCTGACCGCGGTCATGCGGCCCGGAACGACGTGATAGGTGAGCACCTTGGTCAAGGTGTCCTTGTTCTCGGGCTTGAGCAGGCTCTCGACTGTGCCGGCCGGCAGCTTGGTGAACGCGGCGTTGACCGGGGCGAACACGGTGAACGGGCCGGGGCTGGAAAGCGTATCGACCAGGCCGGCGGCCTTCACCGCCGCGACCAGCGTGGTGTGGTCCTTCGAATTCACCGCGTTCTGTACGATGTTCTTCGACGGATACATCGGCGCGCCGCCGACCATCACCGTTTTCTCCGACATCGCGTCGGCATAGAGCGGCGCGGTGGTGGTGGCGGCGGCAAAGGCGATAAAGGCCGCGCTTGCAATCAAAGCGAAACGCTTGGACATGACAGGCTCCATTTTGATGTTGTGTTGTCGAAACCGCGGCGGCGGACCGCCGGTGAGACACGCCAAGAGCGCATCGTCGATTTGAGATACGGCCCTCGCCGAGGGGCGTTTCACCGGCGCTGTCACGGCTGCGTGAACGCGTACCGCGGTACCGCTTTGCCCGGCGCCGACGGTGCGGTATGAACCGCGAACGCCGCGCCGGGCTTCGATGCAGGAAGATCAATCAATGTCCAAAACGAGCCCCGGCAATTATTTCGAGGACTTCCGCGTCGGCCAGGTGATCCGCCACGCCACGCCGCGCACGGTCGCCAGCGGCGAAGTCGCGCTCTACACCGGATTGTACGGTTCGCGTTTCGCCGTCCAGTCCTCGGATACGTTCGCCAAGGCGATCGGCTATCCGCGCGCGCCGATCGACGATCTTCTCGTGTTCCACATCGTGTTCGGCAAGACCGTCGCCGATATCTCGCTCAACGCGCTCGCCAATCTCGGCTATGCCGGGTGCTATTTCCGCTCCCCGGTCTACCCCGGCGACACGCTCAGCGCGCTTTCCGAGGTGATCGGGCTCAAGGAGAATTCGAGCGGCAAGACCGGCATCGTTTATGTGCGCACCACCGGCTACAAGGACGGCGAGACGCCGGTGCTCGAATATGTCCGCTGGGTGATGGTGCACAAGCGCGATCAGGCAGCGCCCGCGCCCGGCGATCACGTACCGCGCCTGCCGACCGTGCTCGATCCCAAGGTGTTGGGCGAAGCCTGCCCGCCGATCAAGCTCGCGGCCTACGACACCGCGCTCGCCGGCAGCGCCCATCGCTTCGGCGATTACCAGGTCGGTGAGCGCATCGATCACGTCGACGGCATGACCGTCGAGGAGGCGGAGCACCAGATCGCGACCCGGCTCTACCAGAACACCGCGCGCGTCCATTTCAACCAATACACCGAAGGCAAAGGCCGCTTCGGCCGCCGGCTCATCTATGGCGGCCACGTGATTTCACTTGCCCGTGCGCTCTCCTTCAACGGGCTCGCCAATGCCTTCCACGTCGCCGCCATCAATGGCGGTCGCCATACGGCGCCGCTTTTTGCCGGCGGCACGGTGTTCGCGTGGTCGGAAGTCTTGGGAAAATCCGAGCTGCCGGGGCGCGAGGATGTCGGGGCGCTGCGAATACGCACCATCGCCACGCGCGACCGGCCGTGCGCCGACTTTCCGTCCAAGTCCGGCGAGGATTACGACCCCGCGGTCTTGCTCGACCTCGATTATTGGGTGCTGATGCCGCGCTGAGCGCCGCCATCGTGTCACCGCGCACTGACGCACCACGGACGATGGGCGCGCCAGAGTTGAATTTCGCCGACGCGCCAGCCACCCGAGGGGCCGCTTCGCGTATTGCGGAGGCCGCCTGGCCGCAATAGCCTCCGCTCCCGGAGCGTGAATGCGATGACAGCGAAAGTCCTGAGAGTCCGCGTCGACCGCGAGCGTTGCCAGGGTCACGCGCGCTGCTTCGCGCTGGCGCCCGAGCTGTTCGAGCTCGACGCGTTGGGCAATGGGCGCGAGCGCGGCGACGGCACGGTGCCGGCCGCGCTCGAGGCCAAGGCCCGGCTTGCCCAATCCAACTGTCCCGAGCTCGCCATCGAAATCATCGAGGAATGAGGAAGCGAAGATGAGCAACCGGCCACCCGCCACCGATTGGTCGACCGACTTCGATCACCTCGATCCGCGCTGGAGCGAAAACCCGTATCCGATCTGGGACGAACTGCGGCAATCCTGCCCGATCGCGCACACCGACCGGTTCATGGGCGCCTATTTCCCCAGCCGCTACGAGGACGTGCGCGCCATCGCCTACGATACCGAGCACTTCTCCTCGCGCAGGGTCGTGGTCCGCGAAACTCGCCAATCCTTTCCGCCGGCGCCGCCGATCACTTCCGATCCGCCGGAGCATCGGCCTGCCAAGCAGGTTCTGCTGCCCGCGTTCACGCCGGAAATGATCAGCCGCCACGAGGCGCACACGCGCGACATCTGCCGCGAGCTCCTCGACCGGATTGGCGGCAGAACGCGCTGCGACGGCGCGGTCGAATACGCCCAGGAAATCCCCGCGCGGGTGATCGCCCACATGCTCGGCGTGCCGGAAACGGACGCCGATCAGTTCCGCAAATGGATCAAGGAAATCCTCGAAATCGGGATTACCGACATCGCCGTGCTGTTGCGGGCGCAAGAGGAGATGATCGCCTATTTCGCCGAGAAGATCGCGGCACGGCGGGCGAGCCCGCGCGATGATCTGATCGGCTATCTGATCAACGCCCGCGTCGAGGGCCGAGCGTTCTCCGACGAGCATATCATCGGGACGCTGCGGCTCATGATGATCGCCGGCATCGACACCACCTGGAGCGCGATCGGTTCCTGCCTGTGGCATCTCGCCATGCATCCGCAGGATCGCCGGCGGCTCACGGCCGAGCCCGATCTCATGGGCGCGGCGGTCGAGGAGTTCCTGCGCGCCTATGCGCCGGTGACCATGGCGCGCGAAGTGGTCAAGGAGACGCAGATCGCCGGCTGCACCTTCAAGCCCGGGCACATGGTGCTGCTCTCCTTCCCCGCGGCCAACCGCGATCCGGCGATGTTCCCCGACGCGGACCAGGTCGTCATCGATCGCGCGCAGAACCGCCACGCCGCCTTCGGGCTGGGCATCCATCGCTGCATCGGCTCGAACCTCGCGCGCATGGAAATCAGAGTGGCGCTGCGCGAATGGCTCGGGCGGTTTGCCGAATTCCATCTCGACCCGCAGGCGCCGGTGACCTGGTCGATCGGCACGGTCCGCGGACCGCGCAAGCTGCCGCTCGTGCTCGACGCCTGACCTCATCGCTCGGGATTGCGGCGGATCGCAGTTGGCTCGCTAGCGGCGACGCTCCGGCGGGCTTCAGGTCGTTTCGCCGTGCAGGTCTGCCAGCGCCCGTCTGACGACTTCCACGAGAGACGGCATCGTATACGGCTTGGGCAGCCATGCCAGCGGATTGGCAGGGCGCGCGCGCGCGCGGGCATCGGGGTTATGATGCGCGGTCACGAAGACGCAACGGATGCCCCGGGTGGCGAATAGCTCCAGGGCGGTATCGATGCCGTCGCGCGGTCCATCGAGCCGGATATCCATCACCACCAGCGCGGGATGCTGCCCCGCCGCGAGTTGCAATGCTTCTTCGGCCGAACTAGCGAGGCCCGCAATCTCGAAACCCGCCTGCGCCAGCGCCGCTTCCATCTCCGAAGCAACGAGGTAGTCGTCCTCGACGATCAGGATCCGTGCCGCTTCAGCCGGACCATTCCCGGCGCGCGCGACATCGTCATGGGCAAAAACGGCGCGCGGCCGAACGCGCGGCTCGGCCAATCGCTGGACGGAAGGAGGAGCGGCACCGCTCAATCTCTTGGGATGCAGAGCCTCCATCAGGAAAATTGCACGGTACAGCGGGTGGCGGTGTTCTTGATCACGTCAAACCTGCCGTGAAGCTGGCGGGCGAGACCCTGGACGAGTTGCAGGCCCGAAGAACGCTGGCGCACCGCCTCGAGATCGAAGCCGGGGCCGTCGTCTTCGACATAGAGTACGAATGCATCGTCCTCCCGGGTCAATCCGACGCGAACACTGCCGGCGCCGCCTCCATTCATGCCGTGCTTCACGGCGTTGGTGAGAAGCTCGTTGAGGATCAGGGCGAGCGGCATGGCCGCGTCATTGGAAAGCTCGACGTCGCCCGCTTCACAAATGATCTGCACGTCCCGCGCAAACGCCTGCCGCGCGGTGTGGCAGACCGCGTTCAGAAACTCCTGAGCGCTGAAGCGCGTCGCATCCGCCGTGCCGTAGAGCACTTGCTGGGCTGCGGTCATGGCGGCGAGCCGGCTGCTGGCCTCGCGCAGAATCGTCTGCGCTTCAACGCTGCGCGTTTGCTTGCCGGCCAAATGCAGCAGCGACTGCAACATCTGCATGTTGTTCTTGACGCGGTGATTGAGCTCGTCGAACAGGATTCGCTGCTGCGTCTCCGCTTGCTTGCGCTCGCTGACGTCGACCAGCATGTTGATTGCGCCGACAATGTTGCCGTTCGCATCGCGCAACGGCGTCGGATAGGGGATGAACGGAACGCGGGTGCCGTCCGGACGTTCGGCGATCGCCTCGGCATTTCGAATCGCGCGGCCTTCCTTGAGTGCGACGGCCATCGGACATTCGTCGTGCGGCAAAGGCGTGCCGTCCGGCCGGTAAAGCTTCCAGGTCACGCACCATTCGTCGCTGCCGAGGGTCGGCGTTCGGCCCGCGAGCTCCACGGCCATCGCGTTGAAATAGGTGATCTTACCTTGGGCGTCGGTGGTGTAGATCGCCGCCGGGATGGCCGCGAGCAGCTCTGTCAACCGGCGTTCGCTTTCGTGAAGCTTGGCGTCGGCTTCCTTGCGGTCGGTGATATCGCGCGCGATCTTCGATGCGCCGATGATCGCGCCATTGCCGTCGCGCACCGGCGAAATCGTAAGCGAGATATCGACCAGACTGCCGTCTTTTCGGCGGCGCACGGTCTCGTAGTGGTCGACGCGCTCGCCGCGGCGGATGCGGGCGAGGATCGCCGGCTCCTCATTTTCCCGGCCCGGCGGGATCAGAATCGTGATTGACCGCCCGACCGCCTCTTCGGCCGTGTATCCGAACAGTCGCTCGGCTCCCTGGTTCCACGTGCTGATGATCCCGTCGAGGTCCTTGCTGACGATGGCGTCCTCGGAGGATTCCACGATCGCGACCAGTTGCTGGGCCGCCCGCTCAGCGCGCTGCCGCGCCGTCTCGGCGCGCACCCGCTCGACGGCGAAGCCAAGCTGGCGCGCGATGGTCAGCGCGAGATCGTTTTCCGCCCGGGTGAAAACGTGCGGCCGGTCGTAGTAGGTCATGAACTTTCCGAGCAGCCGGCCGCTCGCCACGATCGGAATGAACGCCAGCGCCGCTATGCCCTCGGCCCGCACCACCGTTTTGAGGTCCTGCGCGAGCTCGGCACGGTCGATGTCTTCGATGCAGATCGGCGTCGGATCGCGCGCATCAGCCTGCCAGGGCGAATGGCCTTCGACCGCCCGCTGATAGGTTTCGGACAGCCCGCGCGAAGCGACGAACTTCATGCTCGCGGAAGCATCGAACAGCAGGATCGAGGCGCGCTCGCAGCGCAGAGCACGACGGATCGCCGTCAGGGCTTGTTCATAGACCTCGGCGAGCCCGGCGGAATGCTGCAGCGCCGCGGTGAATTCATAGAGTGCCGCCTGCTCCTCGGCGCGGCGTGCAAGCGCCTCCTCGACGCTTTTGCGAGCGCCGATATCCTGCTGCACGCGCACGGCGTATAAAAACCGGCCTTCCGCGTCGCGGACGCTCGCTGAGGTGATCGACATCCAAAGCTCGCCGCCGTCGCGCCGCTGGACGCGCTTCTCGATGGTGTAGCGATCGATCTCGCCCGTCACCAGGCGGCGAAACTGTGCCAAATCCTCTTCCGGGTCTTCGCTCAAATCCGGGTCGAAGATCGAGCGTCCCAGCAGTTCCCGCGCCGAATATCCGAGCAGCGCCGACAGATGGGCGTTGACGCGCGCAAGCCTTCCATCCGCGTTGACCTCGGCAATCCCGATGTCGGCACTGTCATAGGTCGCGGCAAGCCGCTGATCTTGGGTCGCGGCAAGCCGCTGATCTTGGGTCGCGGCAAGCCGCTGATCTTGGGTCGCGGCAAGCCGTTGATCTTGGGTCGCGGCAAGCTGCTGATCTTGCAGATGCGGCGTTTCGTTGGCGGGGACGCGATCGGTCAGATCGACAATCGTAGATCGCGTGCTCATGATCTCGCCGGGCCGTACAGTTTGCAGCGCTATCGGTCGGCTCACTTTTGGATACCTCCCCGTAGCGCCAAACGCGCGGCCTTCAACAAGGTTCCGTTTCGTTTCCCCGCCGCGCCGACGGTCGAAGCGGACCGCTGGATGTGATACGACCCAATCGAGGGGGGGAGGGCCATGCCGGGCCGCGCGCTCAAGGTGCTCATTGCCGGAGGCGGGATCGGCGGCATCACCGCGGCGCTGACACTGCGGCGACACGGGATCGAGGCTGCCTTATTCGAGCAGGCCGAGGCATTCCGGCAGGTCGGCGCCGGCATCCAGATCAGTTCCAACGCGGTGCGGGTGCTGCGCGGGCTCGACCTGAGCGAGACATTGGCCCGCGTCGCCGTCTATCCCGAGGCGCGCGACTACCGGGCCTGGGATACCGGCGAGCGGCTGTTCTGGACGCCGCTCGGCGCGCGTGCCGAAGCGCCTCTTGGCGCGCAG
>Ga0210394_10003576_pt1 | contig 19226 bp, 18 predicted proteins | sample IncBWC12MmetaG_FD_160121 | JGI IMG/M metagenome (GOLD analysis project Ga0210394, IMG submission 160121) | Forest soil microbial communities from Barre Woods Harvard Forest LTER site, Petersham, Massachusetts, United States - Inc-BW-C-12-M | ecosystem: Environmental > Terrestrial > Soil >...
CGTCCAAGGCCAGCGTCTGCCCCGACACGTTGGCATCGACGGTCCCCTGGTTCACCAAGGCCAACCCGCTAGTGCCGCCGATCTGCCCGGAGCCCTGGATGGTGTTGTCGACGTTGGTCAGCGGCGAGCCGCTTGCGGCCTGGACGAGGAACGCCACATCGGGGCCGCTGTTCGACAGCGTCACCGTGCCGCCGCCTGTCAGGCTCACCGGCCCGTTGCTATCCAACTGCGCGTTGTTGGATTCGGCGGTGATTTGGATCGTGCCGGCGTTGTCAATCGTGCCGACGAGGTGGGTCCTGCTGCCGCTGCCGATGGTATAGGTGCTTCCGGACGAGATCGTCACGCCATTCAACGTGGCCTCCCCGGTCGCTTCCAGGAGGCCGCCACCGGAGCTGTTCAACGTGCCACCGGTGATCGTCGCGCTGTTGCTGATCGCCACCGTCCCGCCATTGGCGGTGATGTTGGCGCCCGTATTGGTGACGCTGGTGGAGATCGCCAGCGTGCCACCGTTTGTGGCTTCGAGGAGATTGCTGTTGGTGACCCCGCCGCTGCCGTCCAAGGCCAGCGTCTGCCCCGACACGTTGGCATCGACGGTCCCCTGGTTCACCAAGGCCAACCCGCTAGTGCCGCCGATCTGCCCGGAGCCCTGGATGGTGTTGTCGACGTTGGTCAGCGGCGAACCGCTTGCGGCCTGGACGAGGAACGCCACATCGGGGCCGCTGTTCGACAGCGTCACCGTGCCGCCGCCGGTCAGGCTCACCGCCTGGCTGATCGCCAACTCCGAGTTGTTGGATCCCGCGGCGATTTCGATCGCGCCGGCGTTGTTGATCTGCGAGCCGAAGACAGTCAGCGTATCGCCGCTGCCGATGGCCAACGTCGCACCCGCCGCTGTGGTCAGGTTGTTTACGGCCACGCCGCCGCTGGTAATCGTAACGATGTAGGTCCCGCTCGCTATGATGTCGGCATCATCGCCCGCCCCTGGCACCTGGTTCGGCGTCCAATCAGAGGCCGTGGTCCAGTCGCCGCCGTTGCTGTTATTCCAGGTGATTGTCGTCATGACCTTCTCCCAAACGTGCAAGAGACCAGGGACGGTTTGCAATGCGACGGATATATTGGGTCATAGGCCACTGCCGCGACCAATCCCCGGAATTGGGTACCTCCCCAGAATTGGGGATAGAGAAAATTGGCGGGCGAATCGCGTTTAGCGCTATGCTGTTGCGTCAAAGGATCGGCGCACAACCATGCCCAGGGACAATCGCACGCGCGTTGTGCTGGTCGAGGACGACGCCGAGACACGCCAACGTCTTGTGGCGTCGATCCGCGAGCAGAACTGGCTCGAACTGGTTGCGGCCTGCGCGACCGGCCTCGAGGCGCTTTCGGCCGTCGCCGCCGCGAACCCCGACGTATTGCTGGTTGATCTTGGATTGCCCGACATTTCCGGATTGGAGGTGATCCGGGCAGCCGCTACGCGGCTTCCCGCTTGCGACATCCTGGTGATCAGTATGTTCGGCGACGAGGCGAATGTGCTTGCCGCATTAGAAGCCGGCGCGCGCGGCTACCTGCTGAAAGGTACACTCGCGCGCGACATCAGCATCGACATTCGCGACCTGCGTGCCGGCGGCTCGCCGCTCTCGCCGTCGATCGCGCGCCAGGTGCTGAAGCGGCTGCAATCGCGTGAGCCCGAGCGCGTCGAGCGGAAGCACGCAAGTGATGAGGAAACCGACCTTAGCCCACGCGAGGTCGAGATTCTGAACGCGATCGCGCGCGGCTTCTCCTATGCCGAGACCGCCGCCATGCTCGGCATTACCGTCGGGACGGTGCACACGCATCTGAAACACATCTACGGCAAGCTCGCCGTGCACTCGAAGACCGAGGCGGTGTTTGAGGCCGGGCGCCGCGGCTTGTTGCCGTAAGCGGCCGCCTTCATGGCTTGCCCGTGGCGATGTAACGCGCTACCCCGATCAGGTCCTATGCAATTGCCTCGACTAACCCCTGGAAGTCGGGATAAGATGGACTGGCGGACAGAGTGCCACCAAAGCCTATGCTGCTGCGTCATCGGATCCGGCGCACGACGATGAGGAAGCCCACTCACAACCGCATTCGCGTTGCGCTGGTCGATGACGACGCCCGTGTGCGCGGTCACTTGCGGCGGTACTCGAAAGCCGAGGCCGTGCTCGAGGCCCGTCGCTGGTCGGCGCCGTGAGGGGCCATCTTCGACTGTTACTCGGCGTGCTGCTGTTGCTGACCGGCAGCAACGCAGCGTCAGACCAGATAGCTTTTCGATCGACACCGGTATTCAATTTCGATGCGGCGGATTTCGTCCTCAGCGACTCCCTGGAGCCGCCCGGCGAGGACGCAGCTTGGCGTCACGTCCAGCTGCCCGACAACTGGTACGTCACCCGGCGGGGCATCGCCGCCGTCGGCTGGTATCGCATGCAATTCGAGATGCCGCCCGCACCGTATTCCATCCACACCCTCTATCTACCCCGCGGAAGTGCACGCAGTTCGGCGTTCTTCCTGAATGGAAATCTAGTAACAACGGCCCGCATCCAAGGTGACGCAAGGGCCCTTAACTGGGATGAGCCACTGCGCTTCGCGGTGTCGCCCGCGTTGTTGCGGCCGGCCCGCAATGTCCTTTACGCGCGGGTGGATGCGGTCGCAGACCTGCGCCAGGGGCTGGCGAGCCTCACCTTGGGACCCTCCGAGAAGGTTCTTCCCGGCTATTTTCGTCGTTGGGCGCTGCAGGTCGACTCGCTGCGCATGTTCGGCGGCGCCGCACTGCTGGCAAGCCTCATCGCCTTTGCGTTCTGGGCGAGGAGCCGCAAAGACTCGATCATGTTCTGGTTCGGAGTTACCGCCCTTGCCTGGGGCTTTATGTCGGTATCGTGGTTCGGCCCACGTTTCGGCGATTGGGGCGTCGCCGCCGACCTCGTCGTGTTTCCGCTCCGCTTCGCCTATGCAGTCCCGCTGCTGGTTCTGTGCTTGCGGCTGGGCGGGAGGCGCTCACGCCGCCTGGAGCCCGCCGTATGGCTGTTCACCCTATGCGGCGCGCTGCTCATGCCGTTCGCCGACAGCGCTTGGCGCGGGACAATCATCACGATCTGGAGCGCGACGTACCTGATGGCGCTTATCGCGTTGCTCGCGTTGCTCGTATACGAGCGCGCGCAGCAACGTTCGGCTTCGCTCTGGTTGTTGATTACAGCGACGGCGCTAGCGGCGCAGCTCAATGCATTTGACCTCGCGCGCTGGATGGGCTGGCTTAACTTTGACAACCCGACGCTCGCGCATTTCCATGTCCCGCTCGTCTTGCTTGCAATCGGCGCGACCATTGTCGACCGCCACTTCAAGGCCATTGCCGCCGTCGAGCGCTCCAACCTCGATCTCGAAGTGCAGGTGGCGCAGAAGACACGGGAGATCGAGGCGAGCTACACGCGACTGCGCGAAGCTGAGCGCGAGAGCGTGCTTGCAGACGAGCGCAGCCGCATTATGGCCGACATGCATGACGGCGTCGGCGCGAGCCTGCTCAGCCTGCTCGGCATGGTCCAGTCCGGCAAAGCTGAGCGGACGGCAATCGAGCGGCGTGCGCTGGATGCGCTTTTGGAACTGCGCCTGACGGTCGATTCGCTGGGACCGGTGGACGGCGATCTCGCAGTGGTGCTGGGCAATGTCCGCCACCGCATGCGCGAACCGATCGAGGATTCCGGCGTCCGGTTTCTCTGGCGGGTCGGAGAATTGCCGCCGTTGGACTACCTTACGCCGCGGGCGATCCTCACAATCCAACGCATCGTGCTGGAGGCAATCGCCAATGCATTGCAGCACGCGCGCGCCAGCACGATCACCGTGCGGACGCATGCGGCCCGCGGCGGCCTGCTCATCCAGGTGACTGACGACGGAATTGGCTTTGACTGCGCCAAAGCTCGACGGGGTCGCGGTCTCGACAATCTGCATGACCGCGCGCGCAGCATCGGTGCCGTGGTCGAAATCGATTCAGCGAGGCGGTCAGGTACGAGAGTTACCCTGACACTGCCGCTTCCCAACCGGGAGCAGTCGGAACGGATTGGCCAAACGTATTCTCGACTAAGTTGAAAATTCCCGGAGCATCAAAGCGCTCCATTCCATAACCGCTCATTCCGCGAATCGAGCAGGCTGGTCAGAGCTTCATATCCTCGTCATTGACAACCCAAATACGTTTGCCACCGGGGAGCGCCTTGCCAGGGAACTTCTTTCGCAACTGGTGAAGCAATCGATCAGCACCTGGATTCCTGTTGAGAGCCTGATTATGCACCTGGCGCACGAGCGCCTCCCAGCCCGTCATCGTTATTTTGCCGCTCCCCGTTTCGATGTCGACCATTCCATTCGCAACTTTGCGGAAAAGATAAGCGGTCGACACAGGCTCAGACGGCTTTTTTGGCCGTCCGTTGGGATTGCCCGACTGGCCTTTCTTGAATTGAAATTTTTTCGGGGGCTTTCCGTAACCACCGCTCATTAGCCACTCCCGCAGAGCGCGTTCAACTCGCTGACTTTTTTTGGCCAGTTGCTGCCGAAACGCCGCTTCGCTTCGGTGACGCCCATGACCTCGTTTTCCCAATCTGGGATGGCCTCGGCGGCGAAATATTCTTCCGCCATGTTCACTAAAAGTCGTGCGGCCTTGAGATCTCCGTTGATTGCTTTTTTGAAGAGTTGCCGAAAATGGATTTCAGCCTTCTTCATCGGTTTGCGCTTGCCTTTGTCGAATATGATGATCTCCTCGTTTTCGATCTGCTCGAGGACAAGTCCGAGGTCGAGGAACTTAGCGGGCTTCTTCGGGCGCCCGGTCCTACGTCAGCACTGCTTTGAATGGCCGAAAACATAAGGCCGGATCCGTCACGCGGATTCCAGCTCCCGAAATCGAAGGGATCGTCGAGGATACGGTTCGGCGAAAGCTTGAAGAACAAGACATCTCGACGGAAGCAGTCTGGGATCGGATTGAACGTGCAGTTGTCGGGGCGAAAGGTATTCAAGTTACGCTCAATTCGACGGGCGCTAAGGGCACGGAAACGATCGATATTCCTTGGACCTCCAAAACGCTCAATCGCCCCGACGCTTCGACCTTAGCCCCCAGTCGCGAGTCCGACCGGAAGCTGCTGCAGGCAATTGTTCGCGCCCACGCCTGGTTGTCTGACCTTGCAAATAATCGCTCTGCTTCCGTCGAGGAACTAGCGAACAAAGCTGACATTCATCCCAAAGTGATGCGTGAGGCGCTCAAGATGGCATTTCTGGCTCCTGAAATCGTGACATCCATATTCGCAGGCGAAGCGGCATTCAAGCTAGCGGATTTACGAAAACTCTCCGCCTTGAGCTGGCAAAGCCAACGAAAAGAACTACATCGGGTGGGGTCACCGCGCCATTCGAACTGAACTTCCTCATCCCTTGAAGAAATTCGTGCTCATTTTTCTACTTCTATTGGTAGGACCAATCGCCGTGTCCGCGGCCAATTATATGGTCGGCGACCGTCGCGAAAACTGGCAAACGGCAGATCGCTCAAGCGCCGGGCTGCTACCGAAGCCGGCAGACCATTCCGATGCACTGATCCGTGTGTTCGCTGCCCGAACAGTTCGTTGGCGTGGGATATTTGCAGTTCACACCTGGATCGTCGTGAAGGAACGCGGTGCATCTCGGTATTCCCGCTACGATTACACGGCCTGGGGCGAACCAATCCGCATCGACGGGTTTTCACCTGACGGCCGATGGTTTGGTGCCGTCCCCGAAACGGTCGTGAACGTGGACGGGGACGAAGCCGAGCAGTTGATCCCGAAAATTCGATCCGTGGTGGAAAGCTACAAATTTCGTGCCTACGGTGATTATCGTCCATGGCCCGGACCGAACTCGAATACCTTTATCCAGGCGATCTTGGACGCCGTTCCCGAGCTAAACGCCGTGCTGCCGCCCACTGCTATCGGCAAGGACTATCCTTACCGTGGCGATTGGTTTGGTTTGACACCTTCGGGAACCGGTGCGTTCGTTTCATTTGGTGGTTATCTCGGTCTAACGGTCGGCTGGATTGAAGGCGTCGAGATAAACTTTCTCGGTGGGGTTCTGGGTCTTGATGTACGGCGGCCGGCATTGAAGCTTCCAGGAATCGGCCGTGTCGGAATGCCTTTCGTTCAATCCTGACAGCGACGACCGGCTCCGGACCCGTCAGCAAAAATAGGAATGCTTGTATGCCTCGGCAATACAGCGCTGCGGACCGAACCGCGAGGACGTCTCCCGACCGAGCGCCACGAGGGTCGTTCACGACATCTACCGCATCTCTCAAAGAACGGGTCGGTGCGTTAAAGAACCTTCGACCTTTCGCCGTGATGGTCTGGCGTACAAGTCCACAATTGATGGTCGTCTCGCTGACGTTGCGGCTGATGCGAGCGTTACTTCCAGTTATCACTCTATTTGTTGGCAAACTGATCATTGATGACGTGGTGGCACTGGTGCAGACGCCGCAAAAGCCCGAGACGTTCTTGCAGTGGCTGAATAGCGGCCTCCTCAACTGGCTCGGCCTGCTTCTGATTGCCGAATTTGCGTTGGCTATCCTTGCCGATGTTCTTGGACGCATCGTATCCCTCGTGGACAGTCTGCTCTCCGAGCGCGTGACCAATTCATCAAGTGTCCGATTGATGGAGCATGCGGCAACGCTCGACCTCGAGGATTTCGAGGATTCAGAATTCCAGGACCAGCTGGAACGCGCCCGCAGGCAGACCAGCGGACGAATGACGCTGATGGGGCAACTCCTCGGTCAAGCGCAAGACATCGTCACCGTGGCGAGCTTTGTCGCCGGATTCGTTTTCTTTGCGCCATGGCTTATCGCTCTGCTTCTATTGGCATTGGTTCCAGCGTTCCTCGGAGAGGCGCATTTCAATGCGCAGAGCTATTCGCTCGATTTCGGTCGCACGCCAGAGCGGCGAGAGCTGGACTATGTCAGGCAGACCGCCGCCAGCGTCGAAACCGCCAAGGAAGTGAAAATCTTCGGCCTCAACGGCTTCCTGATCGATCGCTATATCCGTCTTGCTGGTGATTTTTACGCGGCAAATCGCAGGCTCGCGATACGGCGTGCCAACTGGGGCGGCTTGTTCACGGCGATCGGTACCGTCGGCTATTATCTGGCCTATGCATATATCGCGTGGCGCACGCTGACAGGCGAGTTCTCGGTCGGCGACCTCACCTTTCTCGCAGGTTCTTTCAGGCGACTGCGCACCCTCCTCGAAGGGCTTCTGACGAGCTTCTCGACTACGGCTGGTCAGGCACTCTATCTCAATGATCTATTCTCGTTCTTTGAGGTCAAGCCGGAAATTCTATCCCCGGACAATCCACGTCCATTCCCTCAGCCGATTCGTGAAGGCTTCGTTTTTGACGACGTCGGATTCAGGTATCCGGACGCGGAACGATGGGCCGTGCGCCATCTTAGTTTTACGTTGAACGCTGGCGAAGTACTCGCGCTGGTCGGAGAGAATGGCGCCGGAAAGACCACATTGGTGAAGCTTCTCACCCGCCTTTACGATCCGGACGAAGGTCGTATCCTGCTGGATGGCTACGACCTACCCGAATACGATCTCGACGCGCTGCGCGGTAACATGGGCGTCATCTTCCAGGATTTCGTTCGTTACAACCTCAGCGCAGGAGACAACATCGCGGTTGGAAAAATTACCGCCCGTGACGACCAAGACCGCATCGAACGTGCTGCGACGCGCAGCCAAGCTGACGAGGTAATAAACAGACTGCCGGCAGGCTATCAGCAGATGATCGGCAAACGGTTCAAGAACGGCGTGGAGCTTTCCGGCGGGGAATGGCAAAAAATTGCGATTGCCCGGGCCTACATGCGCGAAGCGGCCGTGCTGGTTCTCGACGAACCGACAGCAGCACTGGATGCTCGCTCGGAGTTCGAAGTGTTCAAGCGTTTCAAGGAACTCAGCAGCGGTAAGACCGCCGTGCTGATCTCGCATCGCTTCTCAAGTGTTCGCATGGCCGATCGCATTCTGGTGCTCGCCGACGGAATAGTCGAAGCCGCCGGCACACACGATGAGCTGATGGCGCAATCAGGCCGCTATTCTGAACTCTTCGAATTACAAGCTGCCGGCTATAGATAGTTTCCACCCTACTTGCCCCGTGCCAGAAGCGAGTACTATCGCGCTGGGGTAATCTGAGAATCGCCACCCGACGAGGCGCAAGTGAGTTGGACGCCGTCGAAATGAAGGCGCCAACTGGTTTGTGAAACCTACGGATGGGCTTCGTTCTTCGCCGCCCGCATCCCGGCGGCCGCCGTTTCGTGCTCGCACATGTAAGCGCCACGCTTGGTGTTTCCGTAATTGTGCGTACCGCTAAAGTGATAGATCCTTGATTTGAGGTTCACCCACACAACGGTGTCCAACGGACAATGACCCTTCGCTTCTGCTTCCGTAGCAAATTGCCCAGCGCCAGCCGGTGTGCCGGTTGATGGGGGCGGATTTGCAGGAGCGGCCGGAGCCGGAGCGGTCCTGGCAACGGGGGGAGGAGGAGCCGCGGGAGCTGCTGCAGTCGGTGGTGGCGCCGGCGGCGCCGCCGCGGTGGGTGTGGGTGTGGTTCCGCTCCGACACGCCGTTACGTAGGCCTTCTCAGTTATTCCCTTGGCCTGATTGTTCGCCTTGTCGGCGCGCCATTCCTCCGCGCAGGCCTTTGCGGTCTTTTGTCCGTCTGTCGGCGCAGAGGGGGCGGTAACTGGTGCAGAGGGAGCGGGCGCTGGTGCGGGCGCGGCCGCCGTCGGCGTGGTTCCGCCGCGACAGGCGGTTACGTAGGCCTTCTCGGTTATTCCCTTGGCCTGATTGTTCGCCTTGTCGGCGCGCCATTCCTCCGCACAGGCCTTTGCGGTTTTTTGCTGGGCCACGGCTTCGGGTGAAAACGCGACAAACGCGAATATCGCCGAACACACCGAAATCAAAAGCTGCTTTCTCATTTCGTCCCCTCCCTTTCCGAACTACCGTTGATGCGTTCGGAATCTTGATACCGACATCATTCTCAGATGTCGCGCTGTGTTGTCCAAATGCATCGTAGCAGCGGCAAGGTGCCTTCGAAAGGACTTAGAAGCTCTTTTCGAATCTGAGAAGCACGTCCGCGGCGGTAATTATCAATTTGACCTCGGCACCCCTAACACGCGTATCGCCGTTGTTTCTGCCGTTGTGATTCGTCAATGAGACGTTATGACATATTTGGGTCAATGGCCGACTCCACCGAGTATGTCACAGCAGAAGGCCTCATGCGTTGACGATGAATCAGGCGCTTCCGCTGAAGGCGGCGAACGGTATTGGCTAAGACATCGTCTTAGGTGACGTAGCCGCCCCTCATTTCCCAGGCGGGAACGCGGCGATCATGTCGAGTTCAACGCGGGCACCCGAAGTCGACAATTGATTGATGCAGATCGTCGTGCTGGCCGGTGTCCATGATCCGAAATACTCCTTCAGCACGGCAACCATACCGTCCTGATCGCGAATGTCCGTCAGGTATTTCGTGACCTTGACGACATCGGTCCAGGCCAACCCTTCGTGGTCCAGTATTGTCTTGATGGTTTCCATCGCGCGGCGAGTCTGATCCTCGATGCGACTAGGATGATCGTGTTCGGAGATGACGTGCGGGTGTTTGTGATAGAGCGGCGATGGCGTCGCCCCTGATATAAACAGCAGGCCGCATGGGCTCTCGACCCGCATCGCCGGCGCATACGGCATGTCGACGCGCCGCTCCGGCTCGGTCTGAATTTCCTGGATGTTCGGGTTGGTTGGCGAAGCCTGAAAGGCGGGTTTCCTGGGCATAACGACTCCGATCACGTCAATTGGCAACTTGCGGCGGCACGTATCCCGACTTCGCAACACGCGGACGCGGCCGGCCGCCATCCGCTAGCGCTACGATCACCACGATCTCGTCTGGCCGTGGCGCATTGGGAACCATAACGCTCAAGGTGTCAATTTGATCGAACGACCAGACATCGTCCTTGTGCCCCAGCGGAATATCGATGACAGCGTTGACGCCGCCGATCTTCACGTTCGACGGAATGATAGCCTGACCACCGCCAATGGCATCGCGCATCGGCTTACCCATTCGTGGGTGCAGGATCGCTGCCGCATGTTCGATATCTCCCGACATGCCGACAATCGCGGCCTTGCCATAGGAAATCGCCGGATCTGCAAGCAGCGCCTGCGCCTCTTTTACGAGAAGGGCGCCGAGTTCTGCACCGAACGGAATGAGTTCGGAGAGATCGTCTTGCGGCCGCGCCGCCAGCGGGTTGGCGATGACGGCACAAGCCGCCACGCGCGTGACGGGTTTGACGGCAGGCAAACCGCCTTCGGACTGCACGACGTCCTTGCAGATCCAGATGCGTCGTATGTCCATGTCAGCCTCCAATAAGCCGTTCAAAATTGTTTTTCAGGATACGCTCCGCCTGATCGGCCGGCAGCGCATTACGTACGAAAGTCACCGGATTGGGTTCGCCGAGCGGAAATGGTGCGTCGCTTCCGAGCACGATCTGCTCCAGCGGGATGACCTCTGTGACATAGCGCAGCATCGCCGGCTCAAAGCAGATGGAATCGACGTATAGCTGCCGCAAATATTCACCGACCGGTTTCGTCAGCACGCGCTGGAGCTGAGGATTGGTGTCGACCTCCCGTTGCATGCGCGCGCGCAGCGCCGGGCTGAACGCACCACCATGGGCACAGATCAGCTTCAGCGTCGGCCAACGGTCGAGAAAGCCGGAACAGATCATTTTCAAGATGTTGATCGTACTGTCAAACAGATAGCCCGCGACAATGGTGAGCTCGTAATCGCGCGTGCGGTCTTTTCCCAAGGGATCGGCTGGATGAACAAAGAGCGGAACGCCGAGATCGACAGCTGCCTGGAAGATCGGCGTAAACTGGCTGTCGTTAAGATAAATGCCGCGGACGTTGGAAGCGATGTGGCCGCCGACGAAACGGGGATCCTGGACACAGCGGCGTAGCTCACGCGCAGCGGCTTCAGGATCCTGCATCGGCAGCAAAGCCCAGCCGGCAAAGCGGGTACGGTCGGGCGCGATCGCCGCCGCCAGCCCGTCGTTGAAGACTGCCGCCGCCTCAACGGCCAGGCCCGAATCGAGGTGATAGTCGATGAATGGTGTCGCCAGCGACAGGATCGCACGTTCGACTCCGTCACGCTGCATTCTCTCGACCTGCTTTTCCATTTCGAAGAACGTCGTATTCAAACCGAAATGCATGCCCCGAATATCGAGGTCGATGGCGTCACCCTCACGCCGCTTAACTGCGACGGCGAATTCGGGCCGCGAGCGCGCGAAACTGAAAAACTGCTCAGGCACGTAATGGCAATGCATATCGGTGATCATGCTCATAGCCCCAGACAAGCCTTCTTAAGACGTTGGTCGTTCAAAAGCGCAGGCCCCTCGCCTTCTATGACGATCCGTCCGTTGGAGGGAATAATAGCGTGTCTCCCACCAATTGCCGCCCTGATTGGCTTTCCCATGCGCGGAGGCAGAACGGCCGCACCATGCTCGATGTCTGCTGCAACGCCAACTATCGCCGCTTTGCCATAAGAAATTGCAGGTCGCGGCAATAATTCTAGCGCGTCACCGGTAAGATTCTCCCAGTTGTTCACCAATCGGAATGAGCTCTTGGAGGTCGTCTGTCGCTCGGCCTGCGAGTGGATTGGTGACAACCGCACAGGCCGCTAAGTGCCGTGGATGTCGAGGTCGACCGCACTGCCTTTTCTGCGCTTTAGCTTGATGGCGAACTCTTCCCTCTATTGCACGAAGCGAAAGAATTGATCCGGAACGAACTGACAATGGGTATCTGTTATCATCGTTAAAGTCCCAAGTAAGCGGTCTTGAGCCGCTCGTCGTTCAGGAGATCGCTCCCCTTACCCTCCATTACAATTCGTCCGTTTTCGAGAACATACGCTCGGTCAGATGTAAGTAAAACATTGTGGACATTTTGCTCAACAATCATCACGGTCAGCCCCGTTGCACGCAAGCCGGTTATTAGATCGAACAGAAGTTTTACGTATATCGGTGCAAGGCCTTCTGTCGGTTCATCGAGAAGCAACACGCGCGGCTTCGCCATCAAAGCCCGGCCAATTGCCAGCATCTGTTGTTCGCCGCCACTCATGGAACCAGCAACCTGCTTTCGTCGTTCCGCCAGCACCGGCAGCACCGTAAATACTTCTTGTAGCGTTTGCCGCGCCGCGGACCTGGCCGCTAGCGAATACGCGCCAATCTCTAGATTTTCCATCACGGTCATATAGGGAAACAGCCGGCGCCGCTCCGGTACCAATACAAGTCCTTTGCCCGGTCGCTCATAGGCAGGCAGGCTATTCACTTCAACGCCCTCAAGTAGTATCTGGCCTTGATAGGTGGTTCGCAGTCCCGCGAGCGCAAACATAAGTGTGCTTTTTCCGGCGGCGTTCGCCCCGACGAGCCCGACGATCTCACTGGCACCGACAAAAAGGCTCACGTCGTGCAGGACCTGCACAGCGCCGTAAAACGCGTTGAGGTTCTTGACCTCAAGCAATATCCATCTCCTCGCCTAAATAAGCTTTAACGACGGCCGGATGTCTAGCTATTGCGGCAGGGGCCCCTTCTGCGATGAGCTTACCCCGATTGATCACGAGCATCCGCGTCGCAGTTTTCATGATCGCATAGAGCACATGCTCTACCCAGATAACGGTGATACCACGTGATGGAAGCGCAGCCACGAATTTGGTCATCGCGCCCACCTCTGTCGGCGTCAATCCCGCCACAATCTCATCGAACAGCACGAGCTTTGGTCCCATCGCGAGAGCTCGCGCAACTTCCAACCTTTTTAAGAGACCGACGCTCAGAGAGCTGGCGGGAGCTTCAATATAGTCTGTCAGCCCGACATCAACGAGGGTCGCTTCCGCGAGCCTGCGCGCGCCTGCCAGAGATTTCTCTCTCAGAAATGCACTTAGCATGACGTTCTCAACCACGGAAAGCTGTCGATAAGGTTTCGGGATCTGAAATGTCCGCCCAACGCCGATACGGGCAATATCATGTGATTTCCACCCCGTAACCCGCTTTCCGTCAAAGATAATTTGACCGGATGTCGATGGAAGTACGCCGGCGATTAAGTTGAACAACGTGCTTTTACCGGCGCCGTTTGGTCCAATTAGCCCAAGCAATTCTCCCGGCTGCACGTCAAAGCTAACATCGTCGATAGCTAAGGTCGTGCGAAACGCCCGACGGATATTATTCACCTGCAAAAGCGCGCTCATGAGAATGGCCGCCAGTGACTTACCCTGTTTAAAGCGCCCGCCACCCCTGTCGGAAAATACAACATAACGATGACCAGGCTGAAACTATAAATCACAAGATGAAGACCGGCCGCCGCGTTGCCAAGATGCGAACGCAACAGTTCTGAAAGGGGAGTTATCAGGAACGAGCCAAGAACTGGCCCTACAGCGGTACCCAACCCGCCAACTGCTGGCAAGAGCGCGAACTGAAATGAGAGCTCCGGAGAAATCATGTAGGTTGGGTCGAGATAAAGAAAGTACTGCGCGAACAACGATCCTCCCACACCCGTAAGCGCCGCGCTCAGGGCCAGTGCGGCCGTCTTTCCTGCAAGCGGGTTAACTCCTGCGGCGCTTGCTGCGTCTTCGTTGTCCCGAATGGCAAGAAGGTAGTATCCGAAGCGAGAAGCCTCCAAGCTCTTTGTGACAAAGTAGACTAGAACGAGGTAGGTCAGCATCAACGCGGCGTAAGTCGTCTTCGACGCAAAAACCATGTTAGTAAGAAGTGGCGTCGGCATGATTGATAGGCCTTCCGGACCACCGGTTAGTGAAGACCAATTTAACGCGCCGATCCGGACAACCTCGGCGAACGCCAAAGTCGAAAGGATGAAGAACGGGCCTCGTAATCTGGCGCAGATCAACGCCAGTACCGAACCAAGCACGGCCGAAAACAGCGCGCCAATCCAAACGCCGATCCACGGCGAAACGCCATAGTTCACCAAAAGAATCGTAGACGTATACGCACCGACACCGAAAAAGGCGGAGTGGCCAAATGAGATCAATCCGGCGTAACCGCCTGAAATATTCCATGCCAGCGCCAGCCCGCCAAACAGAAAGCTTAGCAGGATGACATCCTGAAAATTGGGCGCGATACCCGGAATGATTAGCAAAATGCTTATCGAGAGCGACAGAATCTCGAACCAAGAAATCTGACCGCGCTTTGGCAGCATCGAAATGCGCGTTGGCCTAAATTCAACCGACATAAGAGGTCACTCGTTCATGCCAATAGTGGCGGCACCCTGCTGACCCAAAATTCCGTTCGGTCGAAAAATCAGGACGAGGAGGAACAGAACAAAAAAGAACATTTGGCCAAAAGCCGGAGCTACATAGTAACTGCTCAGAGATTGCGTCACGCCGACGCAAATGCCGCCAAGCAACGCGCCTTCAATACTGCCCATACCGCCCAAGACAACGATCACGAAGGCAATCAGCACGAAGTTCAACCCGACCGACGGGAATACCGAAAACAATGGCATCATTACGCATGCGGAAAGCCCAACCAAGGCAGAGCCGCCTGCAAAGGTCATGAGAAAGATGCGCGGCACAGGAATACCCATCAACATCGCAGCCTCTCCATCTTGCACAGTCGCGCGGATTGCTTTGCCGAAGTAAGTCTTCTTGATCATCCATTGCAACCCAACAGTGCAAGCGATCGTGATTAGGAAGCCTAGTAAAAGCTCCGGTCTGAGAAAAATTGGTCCGATTGAAATCGAGTGATTAAAGATAGGGGGAATGTCCCGCAAATCCGCCGTCATCGTCATAAGAGCAGCATTTTGTAGAAAGATCGAAAGCGCCATCGTCGCAAACACAATCACCAGATGTGGCTTGTCTAATGCCGGGCTGACGATGAGCCGGTACACGACTGCGCCGAACAGCGACATCGCTGGCACGATTGCGACTGCCGCAAGGTAAGGGTTCAACCCAAAAACTTGGGTGAACGCCCAGGCGCCATACATTGCGATCATCAAGAACTCGCCATGTGCAAAGTTCACGATCCGCAAGACGCCAAATATCAAAGTTAGGCCAATGCTCATTAAGGCGTAAACGCTACCGATCAGTACGCCCGAAATGACTAGCTGAATGAAAGTATTCATTCCGTTACCCTGAACGGAATGCACGATCGTCTAGTGGGCCGCCGCTCGCGGCCGGCCATGGCAATGGCCACTGAATCCTCTGGTTCACATTTGAGATTGTTGAAGTTAAGCAAAAGGCTCCTTCGGCGATCTGCAGCGATTTTCGATAGCCAAAATATACGCTTAGCCGGTCAGCAAGTCAGCGCTTACTCCAATCCGGGAGCGGCACCATCAATGGCGCACTGGTTGCAATGTTCTTCGGAAATACCTGGTTATTGCCTGTCTTTTGCCACTGCCATACGCCAATCCCGGCGCGTAGGTTCTGGCCCGCGTCCTTGGGATCAGGCGCCCAATCGTTATTTGTGAACTTGACGCCGCTACCATTCGGAAGGCTACCTACCGGCAAATCGAGTTTGAGCGCGATTTCTCTTAACTCGTCCGGCTGAAAGGTCGTTGATTTTGCAAGAACCTCCGTAAACAACGCCCATGTCGCAGCAAACGCAGCCGAGGCATGGCCCGCCGGCGGACGCTTCATCTTGTCGTCGTATCTTTTGAAGAATTCTTCGGCCACAATCAGAGTTTCAGGAGAAAGGGCCTTAGGGTTTACCTTCGTCGCGAAATCGGACACGAATATTCCATTGACGATATCGCCAATGGAGTCACGCAGGTCCGGATTTGAGTAACCGGCGCTGACGCCGATCATTGCCGCAACATTGAAATCAAGCTCTTTTGCTTTGCGTTGGAATAGGATTGCATCGTTCGGAAACGAAATCGCGATTAACACGTCGGGCTTGACGTCCTTCAGTTTTTGCACGATTGGCGTCATGTCTGTTGCCGTCTGGTCGTACCCTTCATCGAAGATCAAATTGATGCTTTTTTCCTTCGCGTATGGCCGGATCGCGTCACCGACCGACTTTCCGAGAGCCCGGTTTTCCCAGAGAAGCGCGACGCGGAGATCTCCGGAGGCTTTGCCTAGCGGTTTTGATAGCTCGTCTACCGTGAAATCAATCGCCGCCTCACCGTAACGACGCGCCGCGGGACCTACCTGAAAGGTATATTTGAATCCGCGCTTCGTGATGATGTCAGCAGCTCCTGCCGTCTCCCAGTGAAATACATTGAGCCTCTCTGCCGCTTGGCTGACTGGAATGGCAAGCTGTGAGACGCCCGATCCGAGGGTAATCTTTACGCCCTCTTTCGTTATGAGACGCTCCGTCTCGCTCACGGCAGCGTTCGGAGTTGGAATATCCGCGAGAAGAAACTCAATCTTGTGTCCGTTGACGCCGCCTCGCTCGTTGATCATGTCGCGCGCAATCTGCATCGCCGTGAAGTTTTCGGTGCCATTCTTGGTGGCGCCCCCCGTCATTGGCTCTAAAACACCAATCTTGATCGCATCCTGAGCTGCCGCCTCTCCACCCAACAGCGAGACCGAAAATACCAAAGCAACAAACCGATATAACGTTCGCATTGTCCTAACCTCTTGTTTGGAGAAACGCCTCGAATGCTATGCTATTTCCGTGCCAAGCATAGGGTGTTCGCATTCAAGGGATCGTTGCTATTCAAATATCGTACGTTTGCCGTTGGCGATGAAGTTTGGACTCAGCGGGGCCACACGCGACCGGAAACTCGAATCGTCGTTTATATTTCGGCGATTAGATCAATCTCCAATCTTGCTCCGTCCGAGCGAAGAGCTGCAGCCTGGATTACGGTACGAGGCGTCTCGATTGAAAAGTATTCCCCCCATGCCTCCTCAAAGCCGAGAAGATCAGCGGGATCTAACAGAAACACTTGTGCTTTTACCGTGTTGCGAAGCGAGATACCGATATTTTCAAAGCTCACCATCAGATTCCCCAGCAGAAAACGGGTTTCCTCTTTGATCGAAGCGAAGGAGCCCCCGGCCGTCGCCGAAACTGTTTTCTTCAATTTTGGATCCGGATCTATTGATGCGCTTGATAATCCCTCAACAAAGATGAGACCTCCAGCGATCAGAGCCGACTCGAGCATTGCTGTCAGCTTCGACGAGCCTCGCCTGTCGATTGCTTGCTTTTTTACCGACGGAAGGGTCGCAATTAGGTCGATTTCTATCAACGCGTCGCGAACAAGAAGATCAGCGACCCCGATGGTTGTGCGCGGCGGAGGCACGAGGAAGAACTCGCGCCAAACTTCATTGTACTGATCGAAGTCGCGCAAATTCTTCATGAAAACCTGCGCTTTTACGACGTGATCCAGCGAAGTTCCCGCCGCGGCAAAAACCTCAATAAAATTCTTAAGGATATATCGCGTTTGTTTCGCGATGCTGGATCCGCAGAGGGAAAGCGCCGGATCAACGCTTGCTTCCTTCGGAACGCCTGTCTTGTAATCGCTTGCCATTAGACCTGCAGCAAATACGAAGTCGCCCGCCGCAATCACTTCGGAGTAGTTTACTGGCGCCTGCGGCGCAGCGGATGTAAAAGCCTTGGGGGAGATCGACGGTTCAACAGCGATCAGGTCTACTTCGATTAGACAACCTGGCGACAATGATCCGGACGCTCCTACAGTCGCGCGACATGGCGGCCGATGCGGGAAAACTTCTAACCACGCTTCGTCAAACGCATTAAAATTGTGAAGATCCGTATGAAAAACGTTTGCTTTGACGACATGGTCAATCGAAATTCCTGCGCTACGAAGCTTCTCTTTCGCCTGCGCTAGCACGTAACGAGTTTGCTTCTTAATTGAAGAGCCGTAGTAAGGAAACGCCGGATTCAGAAGCGCTTCGGCGACGATGCCGCCGCACCGATCGCTAGCATTTTGACCAGATAGGAAAACCAGACCACCAGCGCGGCGCATCGCCATACTAGCTCGCCTTCGCCGCGCGCTGCCACTCGGCATAGGAAGGGTTAGCGGTACCCTCTGAAGTCGCTGCACTGGGCTTGGACTCGTTTCGCTGAAATTCGCCGACAGCGTCAGCGGTCGTCATGATCTTGGCGCGATGATATTGGCTCATGTAGCGTAGAGCGTAGTCGTGCGCATCTCGATGAGGTGATGAAACCGCGTCGGAGATAACGTTGATTTCATAATTAAGATAGAAAGCATCGACGACGGTGTGTTGAACACAAGCCTCGGTCCAAGCACCCGTGATGTAGAGGCGCTTAACGTCGAGTTCGCGAAGAACCGCGTCGAGACGAGTCGAATTAAAAGAGCTATAGTGCTTTTTCTGAATCTGAAAATCACCAGGCAACGGAGCAAGCTCGTCCACGACTTCGGCATCCGGCGTCCCAATGATGCAGTGAGGACCAAAGATCTTGAAGTGCTTATCTATCGGAATTTCTTCTGGAACAAAATTATCTTTGATAAATACGATGTTGACGCCGAGACCGCGACCTTTGTCGACGACAGTCTTTACATTCGCAAAGAGGGTCTTCTCGTCAAGAGGGTCAGGTAGAGTTGGATTTTTTTTAAAGAAGCCCTTGAGTAGATCAATGACGATGATCGCGCTTCGATGATTCATTCTGAGACTCCACTTTAATGTCTGAACTACGTTATCGCAGCACCTGATATGCCGCAATTGCATCATCCCTATTTTTAATATACGAATATCGTATATCGGGCCGCGTCTTCGCGTGAGGGGATTGGTTTGGCTTTTGACATCCGGAAGATCAAATCCTTTTTGGCGGTGATCGAACACGCTAATATCAGCAACGGTGCGGAGGCTCTTCGCATTTCGCAGCCCCAGATCCATTCGCTCGAATAGCAGTTCAGGACAACACTGTTCGTGCGGCACGGTCGGGGCGTTCATCGCAACTGAGGCCGGTCGCCGGTGCATGAATGTGTTCGCGGACTAGACGACGTCCCGGCTGCCGCCGGCGGTGTACTCGCTGTGCGTCGGTGGCGCACGTTCGCCAATCGATTGTTATGGAACAACAAGTCTGCTCTACCCCCGATAGTGTTGCAAAAGTCGTTTTGCAGGAGACGCAAAATTTCTGGGGGCCGCTGGCGCGTTATTCGGTAAGCATCCGGTGAGGACCGCATACCGGTCAGTTTCGGCTCAAGCTGCTTGATCAACCTGCCGGTTGCGGCTGCGCCAATTCCAAGGGAGCAATTCGTCGAGACGTTGGACTG
>Ga0210394_10003577_pt1 | contig 19221 bp, 20 predicted proteins | sample IncBWC12MmetaG_FD_160121 | JGI IMG/M metagenome (GOLD analysis project Ga0210394, IMG submission 160121) | Forest soil microbial communities from Barre Woods Harvard Forest LTER site, Petersham, Massachusetts, United States - Inc-BW-C-12-M | ecosystem: Environmental > Terrestrial > Soil >...
ACCACGGTAATCGAAGTCGGCGTCGACGTGCCGAACGCCACCATGATGGTCATCGAACACGCGGATCGCTTCGGACTCGCGCAGCTTCACCAGCTTCGCGGGCGCATCGGCCGTGGCACCGAAAAATCCCATTGCATCCTGATCGCGCCAAAATCAATCGCCGGCGACGCTCGCGATCGCATCGAAACCATGGTCGCCACGTCAAACGGCTTCGAGATAGCCGAGCGCGATCTGAAGCAGCGCGGTCCGGGGGAATTTTTCGGTACGCGTCAGCACGGCGACGCTGCCTTCAGCGTCGCTCAGCCGCTGCGCGACCACGAACTTCTCGAACTTGCGCGCCGCGAAGCATTCGCGCTTGCGGAAGATCAAGAGCGAGCCAACGAAGTGATTGCGAAACTCGAGACGCTCAGTCCCGCTTGGCGAAAACGATACCAGCTCGCTTCCGTCGGCTAGCTTAAACGAGTAAAGTCCGAACCACCAAAGTTCGAAGGAATTGATTGTGCGCGTGATCGCAGGCAAATATCGCAGCCGTCTGTTAAAAGGCCCGGGTCGTTTGCGTCTGCGCCCCACAAGCGATCGCTTGCGTGAGACGCTCTTCAACATTCTCGGACCGGAAGTCGCTGACTCGGATTTCTGGGATCTGTACGCCGGCACCGGCGCAACCGGCATCGAAGCGATCAGCCGCGGCGCGCGCTTGGCGATTTTTATCGAGTCGCACGCCGCGACGGCGCGCCTCGTCCGCAAAAACCTGGAAACACTCGGCATTCGAGGTGCGGCCGAGGTGATTGAGGCGGACGTCATCCGCGGCCTCGAGAAGCTCGCGGCCCGACGGCTTGTCGCTGATTTCATTTTCTTAGATCCGCCATATGAAAACGCCGCCGATTATCAGCAAGTTCTCGACTTTCTCGATGCCTCGCACCTGATCGCACCCTACGGCATCGTAATTGTCGAGCATCACCGCCGCCTCGAGCTGCCGGATCGCCTAAGACGCATCGAACGCACCCGCATCCTCGAGCAAGGCGACGCAGCTTTAAGCTTTTATCGCCTGGCAGCCGCCGCGTGACTAAGTGCATCCCATTGCTCGATGCTTAGGTGAAACAATGTCGGACCGCTTGCCCCAAAACAGGACGCGGCTTCTGATTTCACCGCGAGAGGTATAATCAACCGGCTCATGGGCTCCCTTCCCGATCCTGCGACACTCGCGCAATCGCGCCCGCTCGCTTTTGGTGTGCCGTGGGAATCCCCGAAGGGACAGTTTCGCTCGAATCTCCGCGCCTTCTTCACCGGCCCGAAGTCGCCAAAGGTGGGAGCGTCGTCCGGCGGCCCGGATCTGACGATTTATTGGATTCAAGGCAAAGTTTCCGGCCGCGCTTTAGTTGCTTCCTCTCTTTGGCACGTCGCCGCCGTACTCATTATGCTGCTCCCAATCTGGAGTCTCCTGCCGAATCCGAAGCCCACACTCGCGCCCGTGCGAATCGAGCTAACTTGGTACGGTACTCCACCGGATCTCCCCGCGCTATCTCTACCGGGTCCCGCGGCAAAACCACAACCCCCGGTCGATTCGCCCAAACCAGTCCAGCGCGGCGCCGACGATTACCATCCGCGCCAAACAATTCTTTCGATGCCGGCGAAGGTAACGCACCCGCGTCAAACGTTGACTCAGCCGAATGCGCAACCGGCGCCGCCAAAAATCGTGCCTCAGCTCCCTAATATCGCGGAGTGGGCCGCGAGCACCTCAGTGCCGAAGTTGCGAGCTCCACTCGCACCCACCGCTTCGGCCCCCCGGTTGCGCCAGCATGAAATCAACGACGTCGCCGCGCCGGAAGTCGCGAAGCTCGAAAAAAACCTTGGCCCTCTCAACATTGTTTCCGATAGCTCCGACGTCACTCAGCCACAGATGCCGATCGGGCCGATGTCCGCGCCCATCGCCGGTCCGAAAGCCACAATGCGAGAAATCTCCGCGCCCGAAGTGAGCGCAGCCAATTCGCTGGGTGACGCGAGTTTGCATCGCCTGATTGCTCTCTCCGCGAATCCCGCGCCACCCGCTCCCGAAGTCAGCGTGCCCGACGGAAATCTCTCAGCGCGCCTTTCAATTTCTCCCGACGGGAAACAGCCCGGCATTCCCGGCGGCGCGGAGCGCGGGGACGCTGCCGGCGGGGGCGCATCGGTCGTAGGCTCGGGAGCCAATGGCAACACCCCGGTCGGCAATGGTGGAAGTGGCAACACGGATTCGCTTCCTAACGGCGTGAGTATCAGCGGCGGCACGAACAACCACTCCCCAGGCGGAGGAATTGCTCCGCCGGGAAGTCGAACGGGAGGCGGATTAATTCTGAATCGGCCGTCGGTCGGCGCACACGCGGAATCACCCTCGGCTTCGCACCGCACCACGCCTCGAGTGCCGGGAAACATCGACCGCAGCCTGCCTCCGGAGAAAATCCTTTCCGACAAGCAGGTATACACGCTCTACATCAACATGCCGAATATGACCAGCGTCAGCGGAAGCTGGGTTCTGAATTTCGCGCAACTCGATGACGGAGTATCGCCTCCCTACAAGAAAAAAACCGATCTCTCCGGTCCGGTGCTGAAAAGCAAAGTAGATCCCAAGTATCCGCAGTCATTCGTCGAAGCGCACGTCGACGGCGAAGTAGTTCTCTACGCGATTATTCGGAAAGACGGATCTGTGGATAGTATTCAACTCGTCCGCAGTCTCGATCCGCAGCTCGACGCCAACTCAATCGACGCCCTGGCACGCTGGCAATTCACTCCGGCAACTCGCGAAGGCCTGCCCGTGGAACTCGAGGCGGTAGTCCACATCCCCTTTCACTTTCGGCCATCTCCGAATTACTGAGACGCACGCGCCGGTCGCGCTTGTTTCGCGGCGTTCTGCTCGAGCAATGTCACCAGCGCGTACAGCGTAAAATTCACGGGAGTCGCGATGCCCAGTTCCGCACCGCGCTTCACGATGTAACCGTTTAGCGATCCAATTTCCGTGCGCTTGCCGCGAGCAATGTCCTGCGCCGTCGAAGAAATCGCCTCGCCAAGCGTTTCGGCGAGTTTCAAGCCCGCCCCCACCATATCGACGTCCGGCAACTTGATATCCAGTCCTCGAGCAACTGCAATCGCCTCCGCGATCACCTTGCTCATGAGTTCGCGCGTTTCTGCGTCGCGTGCTGCATGCCCGTAGTTGGTTCGCGCCAGCGCCGAAACGGCGTTTCCCGCGCAATTCATGATGAGCTTTGTCCACAGGTCAGCTTCAATATTCGCCGAAATGCGGCAGGGCACGCCTGCATTCACAAATAATTCAGCGACGCGTTCCGTGCGCGCCGGTTGTGAAGCTACAGGGACGTGATTCAAGAACTCGCCGATCACCAGATCACCGCGCCCGTTGTGCTTCACGTGCCCCGGCGCAATCATCGCCGCCGCAACATATACCACCGACGGCAGCGCGTCGATTCCCGATGCGCCGTGTATGCGTTCGACGTTGTCCACGCCATTCTGCAAGCTGACCACGATCGCGCCTGGAGCAAGATTCGGCTTTAGCGCGCGCATCGTTTCTTCCGTATCCAGCGTCTTCACGCACAACAGCGCCACTTCAGCATCGCGAGCGGCGGAAATCTCCGTCGAAGCCTCCACTCGCACTTTTTCCTGAAACGAAACGCAATCGAGAAACAGTCCGTCGCGACGAATTGCTTCCACATGCCCTGGCCTCGCGATCAGCGTAACGTGAACTCCCGCGCGCGCCAGCATCCCGCCAAAATACGAGCCCACCGCGCCCGCTCCCACCACCGCAACTCGTGCCCTTCCGCTTCCGGTGTTTGTCGACACAGAGGTTTCTCCTCAGCAAAACAAGGCGATCGCCATCCCGCTTGTGGTTTGGATGCGGTGGAGTTTCAAAAGTGGCTGCGAAGTTCGCGAAAGCTCTGCAGGATTAAAAGCTTGCCCACTCCGCTCTCGAGCTCGCATTTTTCCAGTTCCCACGTCGCCGAATGCGGGATGAACACGGCGTTCAAACCTGCCTGCATGGCGGGATTGATATCGCTGCGCGGGCTGTTCCCCACCATCCAGCCGTGCGTCTTCACGATCTTGAACTGCTCGATCATTCGCTCGTAAATGTCGTTGCTCTTTTCGAGCACGATCTCGATCTCTTCAAAGTATGGCTGTAGTCCCGAGCGTTCCACTTTTGCGGCTTGCTCGGCTGGCTCGCCCTTCGTCAGCAGAATCAGCCGATTGTGCTTTGCCAGGTAAGCCAGGGTTTCCGGAACTCCGTCGAGAATCTGCGGCGGCGTGGCTTCGAGCGTCGCGGCCATTCGTTCGATGGCCTGCACGATCTCGCGCTTCGCGGAATTTCCCGCCAGTTTCATGTACGTTTCTTCCAGCGAGCGCCGGAAGCTGCGGACCCCGTAGCCGTGCTGCCGGATGTTGCGCCGCTCGGTCTCGTTCAAAATGTGGCGGATGTAGTCGCGCGTGTAACCCAGATGTTCCAGCTGCGTGATGAAGCCATCAATCGTATTCTCGAAAAAAATGTTGTTTTCCCACAGCGTGTCGTCCGCATCGATTAACAGCGTGTGACGGGCCATGCAAATTTCTCCGCTTAGGATTTTGCGTCATGCGTGAAATACAGGAGAAGGAAATTTTCGCCGCCGGGTCCAGGATCGCAAGCCGCGTTGCGCCCCGGTCGGCCGAAACAAGAGATCGGCCCTTTGCTTTTCAGCTCGCCGAAGCCTTGCGCGCTCCTTTTGCCAACTGTTCCAGAATCCCGCGCGCGATTTTCTGCACCTCGCCGAAACGCGTCAGATACTCTTGAAACTCGCGGTTCAAATCGAGCGCCGAGTCCGCGTCAAGCTTCGTGCGCAAAATCATATCTCGCAAATGCACGGGGTGCGGCAGGACGGCGTCGTCCCGCAATTCGTCCAGCGCCGTGTTCGGATCGTAGTGATACATTCGCCCTCCCTACGGAAACTACATTCTACTCCGATTGGGGAAACGCGTCAGGCGGAGGCGGGAAGAAACTCGTAGCGCTCGATTCGCGCGGCCACGCCGCGCTGGCCGTTGTGCGGTTCCACGCGCAGCACGCGCGCATAACACCGAATGTGAACGTCGCCAGCGAGTGTAATTTGCTGCGGAAGAGTGAGAACAAACTCGATGGGCGAGCCGGTCTCGAGACTTGCCTCGATGAGGAAGTAAAGACCGCGGAAGCTCACGTCGCGGGTTTCACCCGGCTTCTCTGTGACGCCTTCTTGCGCCGAATAGCGCACTTTCACTGGAAGCATCATTGAAAAGCGACGGGCCGCACGACGTTCAACTCCTGTATCCATCGCGCCTCCCGTGTATTGAGAAATCCTAACTCAACCTATCACCTCACTCGGTCGCGTGCAATGAGTTTACCTCGCAGAGCTGGTGGTGAAAAGCTGTAGCTTCGCTCAATCTTCGAGTACTTCGGTCGATCCGCCGCACGCATGCAGATGTACCAATTTGACCACGCCGCCTCCGCTCGCTACGATGTTCTGCGATGCGGCACGTCTCTTTTCTCTTTGAGTTGCCGGCGCCACACAATCTCCATGGCTGAAATCTTTCATCGCAGTTTTTTCCTCGCGGGGCCTGCCGGCAAGCTCGAAGCCATGCTCTGGACAACGCCGAATTCCGATCCGCCCTTCGTCGCCGTCGTCTGCCATCCGCACCCTCTCTTCGGCGGAACGATGCACAACAAAGTTGTATTTCAAACAGCCAAAGCGCTCCACCGCCGCGGCGCGCCTGTCCTGCGTTTTAATTTTCGTGGAGTTGGGCTAAGCGAAGGAATTTACGATCGGGGTCAAGGCGAACGCGACGACGCTCGTGTCGCGATCGATTATTTGGCGCGGGAGTTTCCGCACGCGCCTGTCCTCGCCGCAGGCTTCAGCTTTGGCTCGTTGGTTGCCCTTCGAGTTGGTTCGGAAGATTCGCGCGTTTCAAAGCTGATCGGCCTCGGAATTCCTGTGAACGACTCCGACGTTGCGTTTCTCGCTGCCAGTACGAAACCCAAGCTGATCGTTCACGCCGGCAATGACCAATATGGCTCGCGCGATAAAATCGAAGCAGCGTTCGCTACGCTGGCCGAGCCCAAGCAGCTCGTGATTGTCGAAGGCGCCGATCATTTTTTTACCGGCAAACTTGATCGAGTCGCCGCTGCCATCCATGAGTGGTTGGCCGAGATGTTTCCTGCGACGGTCGCGCGAGCGGATTAGCTCTTTGGTTCGAACAATTTCAAAAACTGTTCCCGCGCGGCGGGTTCAACGCCAACAAGTGCCAGGTTTGTTTTGACGTGCTCGACTCGGCTCATGCCGACCAGCGCGGTCGTCAAACCGGGAACCGACCGCGCGAATTGCAGCGCGAGCGTGGAGTCATTCTTCATGTTTAGAGCTTCACTGACGAACGGCGGAAGGTTTTTCGTCAATTGCCCCTGAAGCAATGCCGCGCTGGTGACCAGCGTCACCCCAATGGCCCGCGCTGCTTGCACCATGGGCATCGCTTTTCCATCGACCGTCTGATTCGGACGCGTCAGAGCCTCCGGCATCGCAAGGTTAAAAGGCAACTGCACGAATCGCATATGATGGTTCTCGCCCGCGATCTCTTTCGCGATCGCCGCCATTTCTTCCAGCGAAAGATAGCCCGCGGACTTGGGGTCTTCGCGAAAAGCATTCCATGTTGCAAGGCCGTAGGCTCCGATCTTGCGGTCGGCGACGGCGGATTCCAAAAACGTGAATGCCGCGTGGATCCGGTTGCGGAACTCCTCGGCAGGAATTTCGCTCAACTGCGTTTCGGGATTGTGCAAATAAAAAACGTCAATCGTTTCGAGGCCCAGGTTTCGCCGGCTGCGCTCCACTTGATCCGCGAGATACCCTGGAGTCATGCAGTGGCAGCCGGCCGCGATTTCGTCTGCACGGAAAATGCCGCGTTCGAGAAATTCGTGCGAAAAATAGTCGTTTGGATCCGCAGGCATTGTGCCATCGGGCGTGAGAAATCCAGCCTTGGTACAAACCACGTATTCGTTGCGCAAAAATCCATGGGACACAAGCTTCCGCAGCGCGGCTCCCACCGATCGCTCGCTTCGTTGCAAGCGATAATTGATTGCAGTGTCGATCACATTCGCGCCGCTTTCCACCGCAGCGATGACCGCGTCCGTGTACCCGTGATCGGTGGCGTCATTCGGCTCGCCGAGATAGGTCCCGATGCCGATTGAAGAAAGGACGAGTCCACCTCTGATTTCGCGGAAGTGGCCCGCGGCGGAACGTCCTTGAAATCGCGCGGCGTAACGCAGCGTTCCGTCAGCCGTCGCGCATCCGGCCTGGCGATCTTCATTGAATGCTGCGGAAGACGACATGGACTCCTTGCTCCTGCGGAACGTTTTCGAGCGCGCAGTATAACAGAGGCAGCGCGCGCCTCGCGTGATGTCGCCCCACAACCGAGGATTTCATTTTAGTAGAGCTCCCGCGGTGACCCGGTCGACCGGCTCGCCACCGGCAAGTCCCTGCGCCGACAGCAACTCTCGTGCCTCAAATCGCAGCTTCGGCAGGTTCCGGTAAAAGTAGGCCGCGCCCAGCATGGCGGTGAGTCCTCCGATGGTTACGGTCATGGGCGCGCCGACGCGATCCGCCATCGCACCGGCGAAAAGCGCTCCCATAGGCGCCATGCCCATGAACATCATCGTGTAGACGGCCATCGCTCGCCCGCGAAGATGATCGGGCACCATGGCCTGAATCAGCGTGTTCGAGCTCGACATCTGCAGCATCACGCCATATCCAACTGGAATTAGAAGCGCGACGGAAAGCCAGAACGATCTCGAAAACGAAAACAAAATCAGGCTGAACCCGAATCCAGCGGCGGCGTAAGCCACCACGCGCCCGAGGCCGTGAACTCCGCGACGTGCGGCCAGAGTCAACGCACCGAGCAAGGCTCCCACTCCTGCTGCGCCCATCAGAATTCCAAGTCCGCGCGCGCCGCCATGCAAAATGCGGTCCGCGAAAATGGGCATCAACACCGAATACGGTACCGCAACGAAGCTTACGACCCCTATGAGCATCATCAACGCTCGAATTGGACCGCTGCGGTGCACGAAACGGAATCCCTCGACAATATTCTCGAACGGCGTTTCTTTCGAGATCGCGCGGCGCAGCGGCTCGACGTGCATCAGAAGCAGCCCGGTGATAACGGCAATGTAACTCACTGAATTGGCGAAAAAACACCAGCCTTCACCGATGCTCGCGACGAGAATTCCCGCGACCGCAGGTCCTATGACGCGCGCGCCGTTGAACATCGATGAGTTCAGCGCAATCGCATTCATCAAATCCTCACGCCCCACCATTTCCACCAAAAACGCCTGGCGCGCCGGAATGTCGAACGCGTTCACCGCGCCCATCGAAGCCGCCAGCACGATCACTTCCCACACCGTTATGCGATGGCTCAGCGTGAGCGCCGCGAGAATCCCTGCCTGGATCATCGACAGCGTCTGCGTGGCGATCACAATGCGCCGCCGATTCCAGCGGTCCGCGGCCATGCCGCCAAGCGGCGCGAGAAGAAAAACGGGAATTTGCCCTGCGAACGCCACCGTGCCAAGCAAGAACGACGAACCTGTCAGCCGGTAGACGAGCCAGGCTTCGGCAACATTGTCCATCCAGGTGCCGATGAGCGAGATCAGTTGACCGCCAAAGAAGAGCTGAAAGTTGCGGTGCCGAAGAGCGCGCAGCATCGCGGGAATTCGCGGATGCTTTTTGAGGCGGGCTGGCGGCGAATTTTTCTTTTTGTCCGATTCCGGCATGTCTCATCTCTATTCTACGATGCAATTCAACTTTCGGCTGGCTTCGATTGAGCGGCCGATTGTGGCGGAGATTTTTTTTCGGCTGGCGACGGAGCTGAAGGATTTAGCAAGCGGTTGCACGCGCGCAGGATGCGGCGATAGGGCCAGTCCGCTGCGCGGAAAAATATTTCACCGTCGCGCGGCTTCGAATAGAACCATCGCGCGACCAGCGAGAGGTGTTCGGGCAATTCCGGCGGCGCGGATTGCAATCCATAACGCGCCCGCGCATCATCGACTGGCAGTTTGCGTTCGTTCGCGGGCGTTCGCGGTTGCAGTTTTTCGCGCAGCAGGGCTTCGACGGAGCGCGGCTCGCTGGAATCGCCGAAGCGCAGAAAAATCGGTTCCGCGAGAATTCCACCGAGCACTGGAAACACGAGGATTGTTTTTTCTTCCGCCGAACGCTGGAGAATCACGGCGTTCAAATCTTCAATGCGCCGCGTGAGTTCCGGGAGGCCGCGAAGCGCCGCGGCTACTTTTTCAAGACGCTTGTGGAGCGAGGCGGCGCGTTCGAAATCAAGCGCTTCGCTGGCTGCTTCGCGCTCCCGCGATAGTCTTTCGGTGAGCGCCGCGCCGCTTGAATCGAGCGTTTCGAGAACGCGCGATGTCTCCTCGTCGTACTCTTCCTTGGTGCACCCCGCGAAGCATGGCGCGAGGCACATTTTCATTTCCGAATAAATGCAGCCGGGATAGCTGGGGTCGCGACGAATCTTGATCTGGCAGCGGCGAATCTTGAAGAGATCGAGGAAGCCTTCCGCAAATGCGTCCGCTACGCGACGAGAGGAAAACGGGCCGAAATAGAATCCCTCATCCGCGCGAATCTGGCGCGTCACGTAGCAGCGGGGGTACTCGTTGCGCAGATTCACTTTCAGAAGCGCCGGAGGACGCAGGCGCATCAGGGCGCGATAGCGCCGCGGAAAATGCCTGCGCGCCTGCCCGTAGAGCGTGAAAGTCTGCTCGAACTTCGAGCGCGTGACGCGATAACGGATTCGCGCGGCGACTCCGCGCAGATTCAGCTGCTTCGATGCTGGGTCCCGCGGGCTGAGCAAGCGCACCGCCGCGCGGCGGATATCGGCCGTGCGCGCAAGATACGGTTCGGCGTTTTCAGCGGTCATCTCGAGCAGAAGCACGCCGGGCCGCGGCGGCAGAGCCGAGAAAAACTCGACGTCGCGCGCAGCGTCAAACTCTTGTCCACAATCGAGTTCCAGCATCGGGACAAGGATACACGTTGACAGAAGACCGCGCGAGATGGGTGGCCGCAGAAAACGAAAAAGCAAATGGTCGAAATTTTCGCTATTAGAAAGGTGCTCGATGTTTTGTTTTGAGTGACTTACGAGGCGTTCTAATCGCCGAATTTCGCTATTAGGATTTAGCAGATCCGGTCTGGCAAGAGGTAGGAGGCGCCGAACTACCGCGCCGCTCCAAGGCATTGTGCCTCGAGAGCCAGCGAGCCGCTTCGAATTGTGTTTTGCTTAACCATAACCATCAACCTCAACGGTAGCACAAAATTGAAAGGAGAATGGTACAGGTTTAGTCTAGAAAAAGGACAGCTGTACGCTGGTGCCCTGCGAAAAATGTGCTAAAGGCGGGTTGCCGACGGTGTAAGGCTTCGAGTTAGTATGCCTTCAGGACCCAGGCAGCGATCACCAGGCGCTGAATTTCGCTGGTGCCTTCGTAGATTTCGGTGATGCGAGCGTCGCGGTAGGCGCGTTCGACGGGATATTCGCGGCTGTAGCCATATCCGCCGTGAATCTGAATCGCTTTGTGCGTCACGCGCGTGGACATTTCGCTGGCAAACAGCTTTGCGATCGAAGCTTCCATGGAAAAACGGCCGCCGCTGTCCTGCTTCCAGGCGGCGCGCCGTGCCAGCAAACGCGCCGCATCAATTTCCGTGGACATGTCCGCCAGCATGAACTGGATCGCCTGAAAATCGGCGATGGGATGGCCAAAAGCCTGGCGCTGCTTCGCGTAGGAAAGCGCCGCTTCAAAAGCGCCCTGCGCAATCCCGGTGGCCTGCGAAGCGATTCCGATGCGGCCGCCATCGAGCGTTGACAGCGCTATTTTGTAGCCTTCGCCTTCGTTGCCAATGCGATTGGCGGCGGGAACTTCGCAGTCGCTGAAAGAAAGCTCGGTGCAGGCCGTGGCGTTCACGCCGAGCTTTTTTTCTTCTTTGCCGACGGTGAATCCTTTCGAGCCTTTCTCGACGACCAGCGCCGTAATTCCCTTCTCGCCTTTTTCGGGATGCGTGTTGACGTAAACAACGGCTGCGTCGGCGGCGCCGCCATTGGTGATCCACGCTTTCGTCCCGTTGACGATATAGCGGTCGCCTTTGAGGACTGCTTTGGTGGTTAATGCGGCGGCGTTCGAGCCCGCCTGCGGCTCCGTTAACGCGTAACAGCCGATTTTTTCACCGCGCGCAAATGGAACCAGGAATTTCTGCTTCTGCTCCTCGTTGCCGAAGCGAAGGATCGGATCGCAAAACAGGGAATTCTGGACCGAGAGAATAGTGCCGGTGGAAGCGCAGACGCGCGAAATTTCCTCGATCACGATGGAATAGCAGATGTGATCCATTCCCGCGCCGCCATAATTTTCCGGGACGGCAATACCGCTGAGGCCCAGCTCGGCCGCTTTCTGAAAAGTGTCGCGCGGAAAGCGGTGGGTCTCGTCGATTTCCTTGGCGTGCGGCTTCACCTCCGCCTCGGCAAATTCGCGAACGCTTTTTTGGAGAAGCTTCTGTTCTTCGGTGAGTTCCAGATTCAAACACGATCTCCTTACCTTCAGAGCTGAAACTGATTGCAAAAGTGTACAGCAAGTCGAGGACTAAGGCAGCCCGAGGTTCGCGCGAACTTCGCGGATTTGTTTGGCGTGGCGCGCGGGATGAAGCGCCATAAGAATCAGAAATTCCTGACCGGTACATGGCCCGACCACCGGATGCTGCATGGAGCAGGAGCGAAGATCTTCAGCGCACTCCTCGATGTAAGCAACCGTGCGTCGGTGTTTTTCGCGGAAGTCGTCAAGAGCTTCCGCAAGCGTCGCAAAGCGGCCAACGGGATGGGCTCTATCCGGCGCAGCCACTCTCTGGTTGCGATCGACGGCGCCTCGGATGAGAAATTCCTCGCGGCTGCGATCTCCGGCAACACTAGAAGGAACCATCTGCGTCGTCAGCATTCCGAACATTCCGTTTTCGGCCCGGCCCACATGTTCGACGCATTCAAGAATCGACCAGCGATCCGGAGCCGGACGCATCTTGGCTTGTTCATCGGAAACTCCTGCGGTTGCGTCCACAAGCTGATCGCGTGCCTCCACGAGCATTCGCAACATTTGGGAGCGATCCGTTGGATTCATTGCGATTGACTCGCAAGCGCCTTGCGGAGTTTTTCGTAGGTAGTCGAAAGGTCTTCGGGTTCGAGACGCGTTTCGCCGACGACGGTCATAAAATTCGCGTCACCCGACCAGCGCGGCAGAACATGCAAGTGCAAGTGCCCGACTACCCCTGCTCCCGCGGCGCGGCCCAGGTTCATTCCGAGATTGTACCCTTGAGGATGGTAGAGATTCTCGAGCGCGGCCTGTAAGCGCTGCGCAAGCCGCATCATTTCGGCGAGCGCGTCGGGCTCGGCCCGCGATAGCTCCGCCACATGTTTGTACGGAACGACCATGACGTGCCCCGTGGTGTACGGGTAGCGGTTCAGAATGATGTAGCTCTTTTCGCCGCGGAAAACGATCTGCGTCTTCACGTCATCGTTTGCGGAAATTGCGTCGCAGAAAATGCAGCCAATATCTTTCGTCGTGTCGGCGATGTAGCGATACCGCCACGGCGTCCACAGAAAATCCATTCGCCTCAGCCCTGGGAGCCAGATTCAGAGGAGCCTGCAGCGGCGCCCGCCGGCCTGGGGTTATTGACGTAGTCCTTCAATTCCTTGCTAGGTTTGAAAAAGGGGATTTTTTTTGGTGGGACTTCCACTTTGGCGCCGGTTTTTGGATTTCGGCCGGTACGTCCGCGCCGCTGGCGCGTGCGGAAGCTGCCGAAGCCGCGTATCTCGATTTTGTCGTCGGACTGAAGCGCGGAGATGATGCTTTCAAATATTGATTCGACCACCGCTTCGGATTCCTTGCGCGGCAGCTCGGTGATTCGGGTGACCTCTTCGACGAGTTCCGCCTTCGTCATCGTATGATCTTTTCCTGCCGCCGCTTCTGCCATGGAGTGAGAGCCTCCTCTCACGAACTCGTCTAACTACCGGGTGGATTTCCGCGCCGGGCGCCGGGACGTTCGCAGGCCTTGCATAACGCCGAGTCCTTGCACATCACAGACCTTTGCATATCACCAAACAACGACAAGGTAAATGATTTTTCCTGCTGCGCAAGCGTCCGTGAGGTACCGGCCGCCGAAGACTATTCCCTACGACGACTGGCGTTTCGCCATGATCGCGTCGCCGATGGTTGCGTTTGGCGATGATTTCGTCGCCGTCGTTCGGAACGTTTCCATCTCCCGCTTCTCGACTTGTTTCTGTGCAGCGCGGTAGCTCAGGCTGATCTTGTGCTGCTCGGGCTCGAGCCGAAGAATCTTGAAATCGTACTCCTGCCCCTGAGTAAGCACGGCGGCCACGCGCGCGCCACGCGGCGCTTTTTCGTTTGGCTTGTCGCGATCGCCTTTCGGGCGACGCTCTTCAATCTCCGAGACGTGGCAAAGCCCTTCGATGCCTTCCGCCAGCTCGATGAACGCGCCGAAATCGGTGGTGCGCGCCACTTTGCCGCGAACTACCTCGTTCAATTTGTGCGCGCCGAACCAGTTCGCCCAGATGTCGTTCAGCTGCTTGATACCGAGCGAAAGGCGGCGATTTTCGGAGTCCACCTTGAGAACTTTGGCTTGTACGGTGTCGCCCTTTTTGAATTTTTCGCTGGGATGCTTGATGCGCTCGGTCCAGCTGACGTCGCTGATATGAATCAGCCCTTCCATTCCCTCTTCGATTTCGACGAACGCGCCAAAATCCGCAAGGTTACGAATCTTGCCGGTGATCAGAGTGCCCGCAGGATATTTTTCGGCGGCCGCGCCCCAGGGATCGGGCTGCGTCTGCTTAAGCCCGAGTGAAATGCGGCGCTGATCGGTCTTGACGTCAAGCACTACCACTTCCACATCGTCGCCCGCCTTCACCATTTTCGACGGGTGCTTTGCGCGCTTCGACCAGCTCATTTCGCTGACGTGAACCAACCCTTCGACGCCCGGCTCGATCTGCACGAAGGCGCCGTAGTCCGTCACACCGACCACTTTGCCTTGCGCGCGCGTGCCGGCGGGAAATCTCTCGGGCACCGTGGCCCAAGGATCGGGCAAAAGTTGCTTGCGTCCGAGTGAGATGCGTTGCTTGTCCTTGTCGAACTTCAGGACTTGAACTTGAATTTCGTCTCCGGCCTTTACGATGGAAGAAGGATGCGGCACTCGTCCCCAAACCAAATCGCTGACGTGGAGAAGACCGTCCATTCCGCCAAGATCGACGAAGACGCCATAGTCGGTGATGTTCTTCACGCGGCCGGTTACCACCGTGCCCTCGGCGAGAGTGGATACCAGCGAGTCGCGTTTGGATTTTTGTTCGTCTTCGAGAATCGCGCGGCGGCTGACCACCACGTTGCCGCGCTTGCGATTCAATTTCAGGACGCGAACTTCAAACTCGCGGTCTTTCCAGGCGTCGAGATCGTGTACCGGGCGCAATTCGATCTGCGAAGCAGGGAGAAACGCGCGCACTCCGATGTCCACCACGAGCCCTCCCTTGATGCGCTCGGTGGCTTTGCCTGTGACGTTGGCGTGCTCGCGATAGGATTTTTCGATGCGTTCCCAGACGCGGCGGCGATGCGCGCGAATGTGCGAGAGCAGGACGTAACCATCTTTCTGCTCGTGCAGGCGCTCGACTTCGATCGTCTGGCCTTCGCCAAAAGTTATAGCGCCGCCCGATTCGAGAAACTCCTGCGCCGGGACCAGGCCCTCGAATTTTCCGCCGACGTCGACGACTACACCCGCATCGGTGATCGCTAGCACGCGGCCGTCGAATATTTCGCCTTCGCTCGCAACCGGCGGGGGCGTGGAAAACTGGTCGAGGAGCTGGTCCATCGTTTCGCCAGTTTCAGCTGCCTCGCTCGTTTGAGAGGTTTCGGTTGCCGCGGTTCCGGTGTCGCGTATCTCGTCGCGTATCTCCGTCGTGCTGGTGGCCTCAACCGTTTCGGGCGAGGTTGTGGAGGGAACAGACGCTGAGGAGGAAGATTCGGTGGCCGAAGCGTTTGAATCGGCGTTTGTGTTTGCGTCCGCGTTCCCTGCCGGAGGTTCTTGAGCCCGCGCAACGCCCGTGGCCGCGCCGGTGGAGGTTGCGGCAGATGCAGCGTTGCCCGCCGGCGCTTCGGCGCTCGGTAGTGACGCCGCGAAGTGCGGAACTTCTGGTGCTTCTGCGGAGTTTTCAGTCGCGGTTGAATCAGCGGCAGATGGTTGGGGTTTCGGGTCGTGTTCGGGTGACATTACGAGCGGCCTCCGTACGGATTCGTGCCCAACTTGCCGAGAGTCCAGCCTCGGTTACTCCACCCTGCGGGGTTAGAGCAATGAAGGGGATGCGGCGCCCACGCTCGACGCCATATCGCGAAGATGATACCCGCCCGCTTCGCGCATTGTCAACCAAACGGTGTGCGTCAACGAGTGCGTGGCGCGCGAATGCTGAGGTCTGATCGAGTGCCTCCTACGCGCTGCTGGCTTTGCGGATTTCTTTGCGGTAATCGGGGGCGTAAATTTCGACGGTGCGGCACATTTCGTAGAGGCGCGAGCGGATGCGTTTGCCGACGCGCTCGGTGAGCGAATCCTCGGCGGCAGGCGTGCGCATTCCGGTGACACGCAGATTTGTGGATGGCGATGCGCTCGCCGCCGCATCTGAGTCGAGAAAATTCGTGGTGAGAAGCGTAACGCGCTCTTCGTTGTAACGCGTGTTCAGAACGTGGCCCACCGTCTCGAGCGCCCACAGCGACGGCTTGCTTGAGCCCACATCGTCGAGCACGAGCACTTCGGCCTTCAGCACCGGCTCGAGAACGCTCATCTCCGTGGCCTGGCTTTCGGGATTGTAGCTGTCCTGAATCGCTTTCAGCAGTTCGCGATAATCGTAGAAAAGTCCCGAGTGACCGCGCAGCGCAATTGCTTTTAGCGCGGCGACGGCGAGATGCGTTTTCCCCACGCCACACGGACCCATTAGCAGAAGGCCGTGTTCGGCGCCAAGAGGAAATTCGTGCGCGAAGCGTTCGACAAGCAACTTCGCCTGCGCGAGGCTGCGATTCCACGATTCGAGCTGCTCGCGCGCCACATTCTCAATCTCGTTGTCTGATTCGAAATTCCCGAAGTCGCAATGGCGATAACGCTCCGGGACGCGCGCCTTCGCGAGCGCGCGTTCCGTGCGGTCACTCGCAGTGCAGTCGCAGGGTACGGCCCAAACCAGTTTCGGCTCACCGCCTGACGAGCCGGGTCGCGCGCTTTCCGGCGCCGCAAGGGCTTGCGCGCCTTGCGTCGTGCGCTCCACCACTTTCCAGCCGCTTCCCTGGCAGATGGGGCAATCCGTTCGCGCCATGTTGGAAGAATAGGCGCGACGCCGAGCGAGCGCAAGCGGACGCACGGCTGTGCAAAGACCATTGAGCTGTGGAAATCTCCGGGAGAGAAAATTTGGATTCAGTCGCGAAGAAAGCCTGGCGGACCTTCCTATTTGTCGATGCGGAAGATTTGGCGCGGAGATGTGCGCACGATGGCGTGACGAGAACGGCGGTCGTCGGGCCGATTGAAATTCGGCGCGACTTCACTCCGCACGAACTTGATGAACTCCTCCATCTGCGTCTGCATCTCGCCCATTTTATCGCGCATGTTTAGGATAATCTCGATCCCCGCCAGGTTGACGCCAAGTTCGCGCGTGAGATTGAGAATTACTTCCAGGCGTTCGAGGTCGGAGTCTGTGTAAAGGCGCGTGTTGCCCTGCGAGCGGGAAGGCTTCAGCAGTCCGACGCGCTCGTAGAGCCGCAGCGTCTGCGGATGGAGATGGTACAACTCGGCGACGGCGCTGATCATGTAACCCGCTCTGGCTTTCTTCTTGGGCCGCGCCATCGTCCGCTCCTTCCGCGCGTTCCTGCGCTAAACCGTTGCTCGCGCGAAAATTTCTTGCCGCGGATCTTCTTGATCCACCTTGCTCAGCTCTTTCAGCAGATTGCGCACGCGCTCGTCTTCGGGCTTTGGCACCACCACCTGCACCTCGACGATCTGGTCGCCACGTTTTCCCGGCTGCCGCACCGAGGGCGCACCCTTTTCGCGCAGCCGGAGTTTCGTTCCGCTGTTCGTTCCCGGTGGAATGCGCACTTGCGCCCGGCCGTCGATTGTGGGCACTTCCACTTTCGCACCCAGCGACGCTTCCGTCACGGTGATGGGCACCACAGTATAGAGGTCGTCTCCACGACGCTCAAAAAACGGGTGAGGCGCAACTTTCATCACAATGTACATGTCTCCCGGCTGACCACCGTGCGTTCCGGCATTGCCGCGCCCGGCCACTCGCACCCGCGAACCGGTCTTTGCGCCCGGCGGGATGCGCACGTCGAGAGTTTCCATGCGCGACACGCGACCTTCGCCGCCGCAGTTCCGGCACATGGTGCGAAGGTGTCCCGTACCGCCGCAGCGCGAGCACGAAATCTGAAAGCGCATCTTGCCGCTCACCTGGGTTACCTGTCCCGATCCATGGCACGTGGGACAGACTTTTTCGTCGCCGGGCGCGACACCTTCTCCGTGGCAGATGTTGCACACGTCGAGGCGCGTAAAACTCAACTTCTTTACAGTTCCGCGCATCGCTTCCGCAAACGTAATATCGATCTGGTATTCGAGGTCTGTTCCCGGCTCGCGCTCCTCCGAGGTCTGCGCCGCATTCGCGCCGCGGAAAAACTGGCTGAAGATGTCTCGGAAGCTGGTGTTGTTACCTTCCGCTCCCCCGCCAAAATCGAAGCCGCCAAAATCGAAATGAACGTCCTCGGGCGACCCTCCGTATCGGGCGCCTTGCGGCGGACCGCCGCCCGAACCCGGAACGTTGAATCCGAATTGGTCGTACATTTGGCGCTTTTTCGGGTCCGAAAGGACGTCGTAAGCTTCCTGAATTTGTTTGAATTTTTCTTCTGCGGATTTATCGCCGGGATTAAGATCAGGATGGTATTTGCGCGCGAGTTTGCGATAGGCCCCGCGAAGTTCCTTTACGGTGACTTTGCGAGGCACTCCCAGCAGTTCGTAGTAGTCCTGTTTGGTGGTCGTAGCCATTCGAGATCGCTTAGAGGTTTGCCCAGCGCGTGTTCCACTCGCCGAGCTCTTTTGCTTCGCGCTCTGCATCTTCCTTTTTCTGCCGCTGTACTTCCGAGCGCCCCGCCATCCCTGCTTCTTTCTGCGTCGCCTTCGCGATCCAGCGGTCTAGTAAGACAAGCTTTTGCTCCACTACCTGCGGATCGGACTTAAACCGGAGTAAAGTGCCAGTAACCTCTACCGAGCGCGGCGTGAATTCCACTGGCGCGTCATGCTGCGCCTCGTAAAACATCCGCCGCCAATCGGCGCTGGGTGATTCCGATATGGCGACCTGCACCAGAAAATAATTGTCGCGGATTTTCTGCACCGCTTGCGGCGGACTTGCCCGCCGGATGCCGGTCGTCGTCAATTCATTCTCCTTGGCAAGTTTTTGGGGTATCCGAATGCCTCATTCTGGCACCCCGATGGGGAAAACTTAAGGCCGGCATCGCCGGCCCTGATTTTGAAATTGTCCGCGTGGGCGGTCAATTTCAGTTCGGTTTTTTTGATTCGTCCACGTCCACGAACTCGGCGTCCACAACATCGCCTTGCCCGTGACCGGCAGACGCGTTCCCGTCGCCCGGCGTGGTGCCCGGACCGCCCGGTCCGCCAGCAGCTCCGCCCGCGCCAGGTGCACCGCCGGCCGCCGCCTGCGCCTTGTACATCGCCTCCCCGATTTTGTGCGAAGCCTTGGTCAAATTCTCCAAAGCCGCGTTCAACTTCTCGAGGCCGCCATCCGTCAAAGCGCGCCGCGCTTCTTCAATCGCTTCTTCCACCGCCTTCACATCCGGCTCGGCCAGCTTCTCGCGGTTTTCCTTGATCAGTTTTTCCGTCTGGTACACGAGACTGTCGAGGCGGTTGCGCGATTCCACTTCCGAAAGGCGCGCCTTGTCTTCCGATGCATGCGCTTCAGCTTCCTTGCGCATCCGCTCCGCTTCTTCCTTGCTGAGGCCCGTGGAAGCGGTGATGGTGATTTTTTGTTCCTTGTTCGTCGCGGTGTCTTTCGCCGAGACGTTCAGTATGCCGTTCGCATCGATGTCGAACGTCACCTCAATTTGCGGTACGCCGCGTGGAGCCGGTG
>Ga0210394_10003579_pt1 | contig 19220 bp, 25 predicted proteins | sample IncBWC12MmetaG_FD_160121 | JGI IMG/M metagenome (GOLD analysis project Ga0210394, IMG submission 160121) | Forest soil microbial communities from Barre Woods Harvard Forest LTER site, Petersham, Massachusetts, United States - Inc-BW-C-12-M | ecosystem: Environmental > Terrestrial > Soil >...
CTACTCCAGCCATCGGTCATCATACCTGTTGGACTTGGGTCGCGGAGGCAACCTGTCTCGCAAATATGAACGGGCTTGAACTGTGCTACTTCCTCAACCAATTTGTACAACAGAATCCCCGGAGGGGCTATCTTTATACTGAAGGGTTCAAGAGTGTGCAAAATTTTCAGTTCTGTTTCTGGAAAATCAACCGATATGTGAAGCAGCAATGTTTCTCCTTCTAGGTTTAAGACGACGCGATATAGAACGAACCCAAGTTGATCGTAGGCCCGCTAGGTGCGCCGCCGCCAATCGTGACACCAAACGCAAACGCCAAAGCCGCAGCCGTGCCTGTAAAGGCTACGCTAGTTGGAGCGTTGGCAATGATCGTCGGGGAAGTAACGGCATCGGCCATAGTGTTGCCCCCGGTAGGCAGAATGCCTTGGTTCCAGCCAGAGACTTTGCCAGAAACCGTGTCGCCTACAAGGTGGCTTTCTAGTTCGTAAGGAATCGTAATTGACGACGCCGAAGTAATCGTACAACTTACGGCAGCGGCAGAGAAAATAGCATTCGCAGCGGCAGCCGTAAAGACTGGGCTGACAGTAGTAGAAGCGTACAACAGAGGTTGAATCGTTACAGTGTACGTTCCGACCGGAGCCGTAATGTACCCGGCGGCCTTGACAACAAACGGAGTCTGTTCATAAACTGAACCGCCTGGAAGGGTGATTGAGATTTGAGTACCAGCAGTGTTGGCAAAGACTCCGCCTGTCGCGGCAGTTACTGCCGAAGCAGCCGGTGCCGTAGCTGTACGGAACAGCGTAGTTGAGCCTTGGCCTACACCTGTTGGCCGCAAATCAAGAATCTGAATACCGCTAGGGTTGGAGTAAGTATCGCCCGTTTTGTACGAGGACGGAATCAATACAGCCGCGCCTCGGGCATCGCTAACAGCGGCGTTAATCGCGGACTGAATTGTAGTAGTAGGTTCCGAACCCGCCACCTTAAAAACAGCATCTTCGAGTAGCATTTATTTTTATTTCCTTTTTTCGAGAAATTTGTTTCTTATTGAAATGCCGTCCCAGATCGGAGGGCGAGTACTAACTCATTGATGGCGTGCTCGAACCCAGCACCATGTCCATCATTGCGATAAAATCTAGCAGTAGGGTACAGAGGAAGTTTTCTTCCTGTTCTGAGGTACTTCCAACACGAATTTGAGGCCAAGAGCACGGCCATTGGTTTCTTCATCCCGCCAGCCAAATGCATCACAGCGGTATCAACTGCCACTACAGCATCCAAGTTATGTATTAAACCTGCGGTGTCTTCCCAACTCTTCAAATGTGGGTTAACAATTGGCGGGTCTTGCGGTTCGCCAAATTGTAGATTGACCCAATGAATAATGTCGCCCGTCATGCACCGAAGTCGCATGGCCTGAGAAGCGTTGAGAGACCGGACTGTCCTACCACCTTGAAACATTTCGGCAGCTTTGAAACACAGCCCAATAACAGGCTTTGTATCTACACGCTTGATTGTGAACTGTTGAATCTTCTCTGGCAGCGCCGTAAATGATAGCGGCGGTGGTATCTCTAGAGGCCCACAATTGAGCTTCGAAGGCAACGAGAAAGTTGTGCACCAATGCGTAAACCCATCAATTTCATCTCCATCTGCGACCAATAACTCGCGAGGAAAGACACGCTCATGGAAGGGAAACGACGGAGCGTAAGGATAGAACAACCAGGGCACTCCCATCTCAGTTAGTTTGGGCAACCAGCGAGCATAGGAGAGTCTGTCACCCATGCCGCCTTCGTTGATGACTAAAAGTTTTTCTGTATCTTTGAGAGGCTGACCATTCCATTCAGGAACATTAGCAGGGATACGTAAATCTATTGCCGCGCCAGCCTGCGTAGGTCTGGCATTGTCGTACAAGGTCCAGCCACGCTTCCAGAATCCGGCCTTCAGCATTGCCTCGGCGTACCCTAATTGAATATAAAAATCATCAGGGTTCATCCAGTAGGCCGACTCGATTACATGAAAAGATTCTTCATGGCGACCAAGGTCTTTGTAGATCATAGCTAGATTCATAGCCAGGGCCGAATTCTTGCGGTCCCAATCCCAAGCTTGCTTTGCTAAAGGCAGAGCCTTCTCGGAGTCGCCCAACGTGAAGTAACAGGAAGCTAGCTCACCGACAGAATTAACAGTAATACGGTGGCGGCAAATATCTTCTAGCTCATGAACTCTTGTCCGAGCTAAATCCACAGTCATTATTTCGATGGCGTCCTCCGCAGAACCGAATAGCGGTCCTGAAAGGAAACATCCCAACCAAGCTCACGAGCTTCTTTCACAGCTTTCGCGCCCTTAGTAGAATAATCGTCAAGGACGATTAGCCTGCAACCAAGTGATGCCGCCAATCTAAATTCCGCCAAACCATGTTCCAAGCCATCGCACGAATCGAGAAAACACATATCGGCCCACGTCTGGCGACCAAGAAACAACAATGAATCTTGACAGTGAAACGTACAGTACTTAGCCAACCCTTCAGCTTCTAACGCGGCGTGCGCCAATTCTATAGCCCCGCCGTCGAGGTCTACCGAATCGAAAGTAGAATTAGAATGTTCTTTAACCCATCTAGAAATCCAGAGCGTACTCCAACCGTCGCCGTATTCTGATGCGACAGCCAGGTCTCTCATGCAGCCAGTCTCTATGATTCGAAGAGGGCGACCTTCGTAGATGCTGTCCAGAAATCCATGAAATAGTTTTCCAGGGACTAAGAGTTTTCCGTCTACCATACTGTCATACGTTCCTATCACGTACTTGCTGTTCAGAATATGAACGAGCTTGTTGCGAGCTATATTCGGCGGGAAGGTTCTAATCTATAAGAGTCGGCATCGTCATGATGCGTTGAGATTTCAAGAATTGTAGCGCCATCAATTGATCTGAAACGGTGTGCGGTATTGGGGAATATTTGAAATTTCTGCCCCGGAATTAAAGTCATGGTCGCGCCATCTACATCAATTTCTAAATTAACAAACCCAGCTAAGACTAGAAACGTTTCCGTTTTCTTTAAGTGGTAGTGCAAAGAACATTGCCAGCCGGGATTGAGTTCCAAAATCTTGGCGCAATACAAATCTGTATTTTCGAGCCAAATTTCGCGGCCCCAATCCTTGTTTACCTTGGTCGCGATGGCCAATATAGGAGCTAAGTCTATCGTCATTGTATCGTCGCGCCGTTCTGCAAGATCGCTCCACCTTGAAGATTGCTTCCTGTCAAGCCTGTACTTAGGTTAATCTGAATAGCGTTTAGGGTATCGAACTGGTTTCCTTGCGGTACTCGAAGCACGAAGGATAATTGCCCATTAGTTACAGGAATGGAAATTAAAAAATCATTAGGTTTATAGGTTCCGCCTGCTGCTACGTTGAGGTCCACGCCTGAATAGAACACGGTTCCTTGAGCTTCGAATGTGTCGATAGCTCCTCCAACGGGTTGATCTGTTCCTGTTTTTACTGTGATTTGGTAATCTCCATTTGGAACAGAAAAATCATAGCGAATGTCTCCTATATCCCCCGATCCGAATATCTCATAGTAATATTCTGCAATATCAGTTACACTAGGCCAAGGTCCACCACTTAAGTTCTGACAGCATGTGGCACCCCCACCGTCACCTCCTGTTGGTGCCCAGACTTTTCCGCTAGAATCAGTATAATTCGCCTGAGCAGCAGGCCGAATACGAATTGCGTCCGCTGGAAATACCCACAAAGTGAGTGTAGAAGTTACTGCCGAATTGTCCACACTGGTTGCTGTGACAGTTGTGCTAGTCGGAGATGTTATCGTAGCTGGTGGCGTAAATAAACCACCAGAGGTCAACGTACCGCCTGTAATTGCTGGACTCCATGACCACGTAACCGTATTGGTTGCGCCGCCATTTACATATGCCATTAATTGTTGTGGGGAGGCTCCGACCTGAACATACATAGCATCCTTAGCTACATTCACAGTCACACCTTGCAACGCTACATCAATCGTTGTCGTGCCGGTGCTTGATGTATATGAAACAATCTCCCTGTTCCCGGTTGTATCACCAGAGGTCGCGGAGAGCATAAGCCCGGATTCGTCCACGGCTTCGAAGTTTGATGGTCCTATGCCCGCGCTAGAAACCTCAGTAAGTGCATTGTAATATGCTGCGGGCCACGATGTTGATTCGACTCCTGACTGCCATCCATACCCGCCATCGGATAGAATTACGCCATATTGTTTAAGTTGTGTTAGGAGAACTTGAGCGATGGCGCTGAAACCAGAGATGTTGAAACTGGACTTGAGGCGGAAACGAGCACCAAGAGGCACTACACCGCCACCAGAAAATTCATTTGTCTGCGCTGGCCAAATCCCGGCACCATTTAAGATGTAACCGTTTGACAAAGTCATACTAATGGCATGGTTAATTGTCCCACTCGTAGTGAACGCATTTTCCAATTCTTGCAGTTTTATAAACAACGGCATCATCGAAGTCCCCATAACATTGACCTGGCCAAGGTTCAGAGAATATGACGAGTTTGCGTAGCGTGTGGCTCCGCCCGCTGTACAAGTTGGACAACCAGAAATTTGTCCTGCCGCTGCGTACTGGTATAATTCCTGAAATATTCCGGTTCCGATATCAATGGTCCACATATGCTTGTCACAATGACTTACACTAGCTAACCAGCCACATTGGACCCTACCACCAGGATAAGCCGGAATTTGATAGACACCATTCATTCCCCCGATTCTCTGGTTTTGAATAATTAAACTCTGTGTTGGCGTTGAAGCGCTTACAAAATTATTTGGGATGTCGATTAGATAGTTAAAGTTTACCGTACCAGCGCCAGCAATCCAAGTTGCAGAATTAGCATTTACTGACAAGGAATCAATCCGCATATTAAAAACGTGGTTATTCGGAAGAAGCTGAAAGCCCCCATAAGATTGCTGTGCATTGACTGTATTCGGCGCGGTATAGACCCCGGTTCCGGAATTGATAGACCCCGCTGCGGCCACTGTACCCCCGGTAGAATTAGTTCCCGATACCGACCAAGTACCTCCCGTTCCACAGTTAGAGGAGCAACTGAAACTTATTGTTCCACCCTGGTTAACTACCGGAATTGCCGGACTAAGAACGGGCGCTTGCGCCAGGGCAGAGAAAGTGTTCAAGAAAATGGTGATGAAAAGTGTCCATCTCATTTTAGTACGCCATTGCTCCACAAACTAACACATCAGCAGAACCCCACGCTCCAGCAATACCGCCCGAGGTGAAGTTGCCAATAGGTACTGTTGTTGTTGTTCCTACACCAGTTTGGCGGGTTACATCCACAGTAGCGCTTTGAGTAGTAACATCCGTACATTCCACATGCCAACCCGTAAAGGCCGCCGGAAGGCCAATAGTACCAGTCGATGCGGTTCCACCAGTACCCACATTGATTGTAAATGCCGCCGTGCCGTTGCTGTGGGAAACGGAAGGAGATGTTCCAAATCCTGAAGAGATCGTAGGAGCATTACTTAATAGGAAGCTAATTCCTGCACCAAATTGGTACTTATCAAATGCAACCGACGATCCTGCGGCAGTTTGCGTTATTTGAGTCGCGGCCAAAACCCCAGCGAAATTCACATTAAAAAGGTTTGTTCCTCCATTGGTGTGAAAATCAAGGAAATACCCCGCAAAGCCGCTTGGCCCGTTCATCCCCAAAATCGTTCCGCTTGTATTAAAGGTCGTGGGAGCATTCGAACTTTGATTGAAATAGAAATATGGAAATGTTGTCGTCCCACTACCTCCAGTAATCACAGTACCGGTTAGAGTAAAGGGAGACGCGGATAACGCCCCCGCACCCGCAAAACTGAATAAACTAGAGGCTCCGCCCGACAATGTATGTGTCGCATACGTGAAGTCAGCGTTCCCACAACCAAGAACCCCAGCCGATGTATAAATATCGAGAGCGTTGGCGGTCGCGCATGTAGAGGTTAGGGGAACTTGATTGAACGTCCCGTTGTTGTTGGAACACTTGACCGCGTGTGCTGTGGAATCCCCGTAACAAACATCATTAGCTGCCAACCCAGATGCTGCCGTACCCTCTGGCAACACAAGCGTCCCGCCCACTCCACCTGACGATCCCGATCTCAGCGGCCCACCCGAAGTGAATCCATTCGTCTGCGGGCAGGTTAGCGTGTTCGCTGTGGTAATGCCATTGTCGCAGCCGAGGATAGTACCTGTGCCGGAGGTGGTTAGTGTGCCGCCAGTGCCTACTACGAGAGCGGCTGTGTTGGTACCTGCGGTAATGGTAGAAAACGCTGGTGTAGCACTGCCTCCACCGCCCCCGGCTCTAGCAGAAGCGGTGGATTGAGTAATCGAAACTAGGTTGGTTCCAGAAACGAGAGTAGACATTCGCATTCTAACGTGAGTGTACCCGGCTACGTTCGCCTGCCAAGTCCCGGTTGATGTAGTTGAAGTAACCGCCGTAGTGCTGTTACTTGGCGTGACGTTCAGAGCCACCCAGGTTCCGCCACCATCGCCAGAAGCTTCAAATTGAATAGTATTGGCGGAAGCGTTAGTTGAAACTGTGAATGCTGCGCCGCCTTGGTTGACATCGACTGGTACGATCAGGCAAACAGTTCCCGTAGCGGTACAAGTAGACGCCGCCGCAGATAATGTGTTGTCTGTTCGAACCGACGTACCTGATACCGTGCTCGGGAATAAACAAGCAGCGGCCAGGAAGAAGAGAATAAGATTGGTTATTGTTTTGTGTTTAGGTTTGGTGTTGGTCATAGAACTAGTAATTATTTACTTCGTTTCGTTATCGAAAACAATTCCAGCTACTGTACCGTGTACGCTTTTCACACTTCCGGCGGCACCTTTGCTGATTATGGCTGCGGCACCCGCCGAAGCCGGGAGTGCGGTTACACCTGGATTGTGAATGGAATTATTAGGAACGGTTGGGCCGCCAGTTATTACATGGACTTCTGGATTCCCTGTCGGACCTGTAGGGCCTGTTGAATTCGGCATAGTTTTTCCTTTACGAAGGATTGAGATATCCAATCGTGGCACTGAGAGGATTGTTCAAAATACTAGTCTGATCTTCGACCCAATCTGGGCGCGAAGAATTAACTTCAGAACCTAATACAGACGCCATTTGGTTGCTAGCACCGCTAACTACAGTGTCGTATCCGATGTGCGAGTTGGCAGATAGGGTTGGAAAAGCTGGGGCCGCGCCACTATCTATGACACAATACGAATACCCCGGAACGCTAAAAACTTGCGTGACAGACATTATTCCCTCCCGCCAAGCGGACGGCTGTGGCCCAATTCGCGCTTAGGTTGATTTTGAATTTCTTGCTCGCGTTCTAGAGGTTCAACCATCGAAGCTGCTACGGCCAGTTCTTTTCTCTTGATCTGCAAAGGTGTCATCTTCGCGATATGCGAAGTATCGGTCGTAGATAACACGTTGCAGTTGTTGCTCATTAAATCTGTCATGCGCTCCTCCCTGGATTTGAAATAACACAATACTGGTTGACACCATCTGAAATCACTGCGTTCACAGGACCCGCTTGTAGATTCCAGCTATTCCCCAAATCTTGGCTGCCGCCTTTGCCTGGCGGATTGAATAGCCCGCTAGGACTTGGGGGCTGCGGGTAGGCCATGAATGAACCTCCGCCACCAACGATTGAATTATCTCTTCCACTGCCTGCGCCGTTCGGCACCCATGCTGTCATACTTCCTCCTTATTTGAATTGACTACGATGTTGGTGCTGTTGCGGCTAACGATGCCACTTCTAGGCGAATTGCTCCAGCCCCTGGTGTCGTGTTGAATGTCACAACTACGGCCACGGCAGATGCCCCGCTCATGGCTGCGCCTGCATTGACTTGCAGAACGCAGTGACCTGTGGTTCCCGAAGTTAATGTAGATTGTGTTGAACAAAACTTCGATGTTGAACCTGAAATCCCAACCGTAAAACTTGCGGCAGTTGTGATTGTTGTCGTGATCCTGTACGTTACATCAAGAATAAAAGCGTTCGCCAGAACACAGGTTTGCCCTGTTGTGGTTGTCGCACTGCCGGTATTAACTGTTGTGGCAGCAAATGCCGTCTCACATGGCTGCGGAGTCATAGTAATGGCCCCGCCAAATGGCCCAGTATCGTTGGAAACAACTTGAGCCGCACTTAGGTTTCCCGTAGCCGTTTCATTCCCAGTTATGGTTTCATTCCCGGTTTGGTCGATTGTTCTGAGAGTAGAGTACCCGCCACCGTTGACTTGTCCTTTTTCGGTGAACAAGAATGTAGGATTAGCCGCGCCCTGAACAGGAACTAACTGTTGGGTATAGTCTACCGTCTGGCTGGCCGCTGTTGCAGTTGTCTTCCAACCTTGGCCGGTAAACCGATTTACAGGACTATACTTTTGGTTCCCGGCTGTCGCAGCAGTAGGATTATCAAGCCACAGTCCAGTTGTTGAACCTGTTCCGATGTTGCGAGACTGGATACGCAGCCATGTAGAGGTTACAGAATTTACTAGAAAATCCCAACGAACGTGATCTGTTGCACAGGTATTGAAGGTTGTGTCTTCGCACGTTGTTCCGAACCCTGTGTAGTTCCCGGCTGTGCCGCCGCCGTTGATTGCCGAAACATCCTCAGCTAGCCAGCTATACCCGCCGTTGTCGAAGCTCTGACGCGATATAAAGCCATTGCTGATTGTCGGAGGCGTGGCCGCAGTGTTTGTATACGTTCCGTCATCTGTGATTGTGCCGTTGGTTATTCCTGCCGCGACTGTATAGGTTACGCTGGCAGCTTTTAGATAGTTGGCTTCAGACAGTGCCGGAGGAACAGAAGCCGCAGCCGCATAGTATACTCGAATCGCATAAATTTGCTGGCCTGTAGATGTCGTCCAAGGAATAGAAACATTGTTGCTTGATAATCCAGTAATACAGGATTCCGGCCCAATAGCCGACTCGCCTAAGTGCGCATCCATTGCAGACAACCGATAGCAACGGGTGCCTGTATAGACGCCGCCGCCGACAGAAGCCAGCGAACCAATAATAGGCGGCGACAAAAGTTGCACAAACCCGACATCTCCGTTCCCGCCTACGGATGCTGTAGCAACGTTGCTTCCTAACATGCTTCCACTGGCCGCTAGATAGACTGCGCCGCCGCCGGTGTTACGAGGAATATTGAAACCTGAAGCATATCCGCCACGGTTGAGATAAACACCGCCCTGTTCATTCGTCGGGGGGTTACTTGACCGTACGGCACTGGCGTTGCCGCTTTCGTCTACGTTAACCGCGCCGCAGTTCAGAACTGGGTTAGCAGCGTTATAGCAATACAACGCCGCGAAGTTACCTGAAGAATTCCTTGTGTTGTCTTGGCCGCTGCCGTAGACTTCTACGTCAGTTAGAAATCCATGCTGGCCTGTTATTCCCGCGTCTACATTCAAAAGACCGTTGTCTATATTGTTTTCTGTATAGTTGTGCCACATCCTAATTCCGTTAATCGTGGCAAAACTAATACCTACGGGATTGTCAATCTTGACGCCGCGCTCCAAAAAGTAATTGTTCTCGAATTCAACAACGCTAGAGCCGAATAGCCCAGTCGTAAGATCATCGAAGCAGAAGGACCCGCTAGCATTGCTGCCTGTACCGGCAATGAAAGTACTGTGCGAAACAGTAAAAACAATAGCACTCTCGGCCAGAACAGGACAGGAGTTATTCGTCGTGACGTTTGTAACTTGAGAATTGTCGATCCAGGTTGAACCGCCGAATTCGTAGATACCGATACCGGAATTGGCAGACATATTAATGTTCTTGATGTGAGTGTTATCCGCTAAAACCATTACAGGCGCAGTCGTAGAGCCGACCATAGACGACGTGAAACTCAAGGCAAAGCTACCGATAGCACTACCCGAAAGCGAACCATCCCACTCGGCGTTATTCATATTGATCGGTAAATTTGCTGAGTACACAATCCCAAGCTGAACGACCTTCGTTCCGCTCATTACAGAAGGAGTGTGAACTAAAGTGTACGCACCGGCAGGAATCAATAGATAGGCATTCTTATCGACATAGGAACCCAGAATCGGACCACCCTGGATGTTGCCGTTTATGGCCGTTGCGACGAAAGTAGAAATATCGTGCAGAGCTTTTGTTCCTGTAACGGCAGTCGTGGCTGCGTTCGCAATGGTCCAGCTTGAAGTCCCGCCACCGGCTGAAATCGTAGTAAATAATGTTTGCGCTGTAGCGGCTACTGGCGGTGTACTAGGCAAAAACGTCGGAATAGGCGTCGTATAACCTTTATCCATATAGCCCGTTGTGGGAGAGCAGCCAATCGGAACGAGCGCCCCGCCTAGACCTTCGTCAGAATAGACACAATACAAAACAGCATTCGAAACGGCGGCCCAACTTACAAAATTATAATGGTAGTCTGTTAGATTGGCCCAGGCATCCGAAGTCGTAAACGCAAAGTTTGAAGATGCGGCGGAACAGCCTTCGTTGTTATCGCAGGCTACGACTTGATAATTAAACGTAGTTGAGCCGCCAGCTACGTGTGAAGTAGCCGTAAGACTCCCTGGCGCGGATAATACAGACGTTGCCCCAGCACCTTCAATTGCGACACCGCAGCCAGTAAAGAATCTAGTTATGAACCCGCCTGAAACCGCTACTGTAGTTGGCGATGCCGGTACGGCAATCGTAGCTGTTATGGCATTCTGAGTGCCTTCGTTGCCGCTGGCTTCGGAGCATCCGCCTGCGGGCATAAAAGACGTTACATCCACAAAAGGAATTGGACCTTGGAAGCGATTATTATTTGCAAGAATATTGTCTGTGCCAGTTCCGATGCCGCAGGCCGCGCCTGAACAGGTTCCAGTGATTGTAAGATTGTTTATAGTCTGAGTGCCGCTGAAAGAATTATTTAGATTACTGTAAGGAATCGTATTCCAAGTCCCGGCAGGCCCGCAGACGTACATCGAGGGAGTATCAGCCGCGATATACGTATCGCCAGCCGTGACGCAAGAACTGGGCCTAGCGGCGGCTAGGCCTACTTCGATGCGGCCAGTCTGAGAAGTCTGCGCAGAAGCAGGCACAACATAAGCGGTAGCCAAAATAAGAAATAAGAAAAAACGCTTTATCCTATTCACTCTAAGTTAGACCTCGAACCATAACATTGAAAACATAAGTCTTGGTGTTCACAGGCAGACCGTTGTAGGTGATCGTATAGATAGTCGTCGTGCTGACTATAGCCAAATCCGAAGCCTGGCCTGTACCGCCAGCCCAAACAGGAACCACAATAGGAGATTTAGACCAGGCACCATCCGCGAACGTAAGTTGAATCGTCGGACTGGCTGAGGGAGTCGTACCAGCCGTGATAGTTAAAGTATGTAGCCCGTCGTATCCTGCGACCGAACTTATAGCCGCGCCAGAACCCCAGCCAAGAATTGTGAAGTTACCCGTTCCTAAAGCCGTACCTGTTTCGGCTGTGCGCGTAAATGTTTGAAGTGCTGTCCAGGTATTCGGAGAACTAAGACTAGCGCCGCCAGATGCGAAACTAAGGCTGCCCGATCCGCGCAAATCAAAGATCGGGACATTGTTCACATTCACGTACCCGTCAAGACCTTTATAGGACGCGGGTATCCAGACCGCGCCACGAGGATTGAGTGCGGCAGCATTGATACATGCCTGAAGACTGGGATGAACTGAGACATCGGGAACGTAAAGATTAAGTCCTGTTATTTCCACTAAATCTTCCTAAGTATTCTATAGCACCAGCAAGAACTTCAACAACTACTTTATGTAACCTTTTTACGATTTGTTCAGATTGTGAACTACGCGGGATTAGACATGGCCGCGATAGGCTGGCCAGCGACCAAGATGTAAGTAGGAGCTATAGTCTTGGTGCCATTGACGATGCCCGCACCATTCGTAGGATCAATGCCAGGCTGAAGCGCGGCATTGATAGGGGGCTGGTTGGAACTGGCGGCGGTGTCTATAGAATTGCCATTGTTATCTGTAAATCGAGACATTGTATTAATCCTCGTTTAGTACTGGGTACTTGGGGAGCCTATAGGCTGCCAGGGTGTCAGGGAAGTTATTGGGACCTCTGAAATTGCGTCGCCGCTTTCAGACTCGCAATAAAAGATTTATCGTAGTACACAACTTTCATGGGAGGAGTCGGTGTGTTCACTTTATGAACAAAGTCAGCAGCGTCATTCTTTACTCTAAAAACAAAACCCCATCGGTAAGTATAACGATCAAGAATGTTTGGCACGAGTTTTGCCTTCATAGATGGTTCGGTATTGCGATGCCCCGATTCTTTCCATCTGCCTTTCAAGAACATCAACCCGTCTAATTAACGCGGTCAGCCAGCGGCAGATATCCGGATCATGATTGCTAGCTAGTTGCATGGTATCCCAGGCATAGCCAGTAAGTTTCTTCAAATCAGTATTAGCAATGAAAGCGGCACGAGGCGATAATTTCTTCATATTATGTACTAACTCCAATGCGGCCATAGACATCGGCGGCAAGTCATAAGAACTTTCTTATTTTACGTTGTTTTAAGGTGTTTTAAGGTGTTTTAAGTTATTACTTGGCTGAGGCTTCTAAAAACAATTCGGATATGCTGCGACCAAGATTATAGGATAGGTCTTTAGCTGCTTTCTCAACTGACGGATCAAGACTAAAAGAAATATCAATTAGCTCTGAGTGATTGTATTTATTGTGCCCAGCTTCGGTAGCTGGGCGCTCAAACCACTCTTCTATACCAGACCAGTCTGTCTGGAACATTAAGGATTCGGTATCAAAACACAGGCTCATAAACAACAATCCTTTTAGGGTCCCCTTATTTTTCGCAAAACAAAAGACTTAGATATAAACTAGGTATTCTTTTTTTTTAGGATAGGTTTAACCCTACCACTCGGGGGTTAAAAGTACCTCGGGGGGCCTCCGGGCTATCCCGTTTAGAATCAATGGGACCCCCGATTGTTGATTCCAAACAAGATGCGCTGATATGATATTGTGCTACTGGGTTATAGTGTATGCTTCTAACCCAAGCGTACATTCCATTGGAGTTATGTGCGTTTTGCTACACTATGCTACACGTTTTTACTTTTCGCGGTCAGCTAAGATGATAACTGGTACAATAAATGTACCAGTTTCGACACTTTCAACACTAAAATGTTCGCGTAACCTCAAATCCCCCAACAATAGACTTACCTAGTCATTTGGCTAGTATCGCCTACCCAACGCCTAGAGTCCGCATCCATCCTACAGACCTTATATCATCACCGGCCACACTATCCGCAACACTACATCGGTTTGTTTCTATGTATCGGCCCAAAGCTTCTATCATTCCATCATGCGCGTCTATTCCTGCAGGCCACAGTCTGCGATTCCGCGCAACGTCACTATTGCTACTAGGGAATATCCAATTGTACCCTGTATTGACTGTCCAATTCATTGTCTGCTTTCGTCTTGAACCGCTCTACCATTCAGCAATCGTCTTCCAGTCGCGGCCATAATATGCCTGTCGCTGGCCGAATCTGAACCGGCCAATCAAATACCCAACGTACGTCATAAGTTTGCTCATTATTCCTCTTTGCGTTCGTCCTACGGGATTCTAGACCGTCTACTGTGCATCCTAGTACGTATTGCGGCCATGTTGAAAGTCTTTATTGCTGGCCGCTGGTTTTTGTTGCGCCACAATCCTAGATCAAACGTAATCCGAGCACGACATATAATACCCGCACGTTCGACACACTAGCCTACACTTAAATTGCTTTAATTTAGCCGCGCAATTTGGACAATAATTAATCGCGTGTTCTGGCGTATCATTTGGCTTTTGTTCTGCCGCCGGATTCGACGTATTCAATCGTAATCGGCTGTTCACATCTTGAACAATAAGCCGCGACCATATCATAAGTCTCTAGGTATAGAGGTTCAGTTCCGAGTCTATGCCGCGTTAGGTGTCTAGTTATTACAGCATCTTTGCCATTACTAGGCGCTATCATCTTTTTGACGCGGGCTACGTACAGGATTGGTTCGCCGTTACACTCGGAACAATTGTCTACCTCATATGGCATTTGTGGCCCACACTCTGGCCGCCAGTCTGTCTAATAGCTTAGATAATCTAAGAAAAGATTTTACAATTTAGTTCAGTGTTCGGCAATCAAATTGCTTGCGTTGAATGCCGCCGATTTGCGGCATTATTTAGTAGATTTGTAATTCCGCTAAGTCTAATCAAATCAACAAACTAGCATTTTCAATGTGCGGTCATAGCATGAATTTAGAAGTTATTGAATCTGCTAGGCTTAACGAGTACTAGTACAATCGCTCATATTGGCTTCTAGGTGCCCTGTATCTCACGTGGCCGCGTTCAGAATGTGAACCAAATATGTAGTTTTTACACTAATTGTAAAATCTTTTCAGTTTTCCTATATTGATCCAGAATTTGCTTGACAATTATTCCCTATAGGCGTAGTGTCGCACATAGGAGGTTTGATCAATGAACGCACTAGAACTATCACAAGCAATCGGCCACGTAGCAGAATTGACCGCCGATGGTATCCGCGTACTTGTTCACATCATGGACGCCAAACACGTCTATGGATGCACGCGGTACCTTGTTACTCCGGTTTCAGGTTCGGACCAAGTATGGGTTGATGCAATGCGCGTTAAAATTCAATCGGAGGTAAAATCGTGAATCGCAAGAATGCGCTAGAAATTGCACAAGGATTGAACACTCAATCTGTTCATTCCCTATGCGTAACCTGTAACAATTATCGCGGCAGATTTGAATGCCCAACATGTAAGGTCTCTTATTGTTGGGGTTGCTGGCAGAAACATTGCGATGCCAAGATTTGTGCGTATGGGAAAGCCAAAGTCATTCCAGTATTGTGAATTGGTAACAGAGACCAAAATTCAAACTAAGTGAGGAATACAATGGCACACAATCCGAACCAAATGAATGGCAAGTACTCAATGTTTTGCACGGGTGATACCAATGCGGCATGGCGCAAACTGGGCCAGCGTACCCCGAATGCCGTAACGTGGGAACAAGCAATGGACCTTGCCCAATTGAATTGGACAGTAATTAAACAACAATTGTTCGGCGATTCATTAGGCGGATTCTCTCAATCCGTGGCCGCGTTCGGTATCTTCCGGCAAGACAACGGCGCGTTTCTCGGTTCCGTTGGCGACCGCTATACTCCGATGCAAAATGAGAACCTCTTCACGATTGGAGACTTGCTAGTTGAATCAACTGGCGGCAGTCACTACGATAGCGCCGGAGCGTTAGGACAAGGCGAACGCGTTTGGTGCTGTATCAAGCTTCCGTTTGATTTCGAGATAGACGGCGGTGACAAACACCAAACGTTCTTGATGGGCCTGTCTTCACACGATGGATCATTGTCTACTATTTGGAAATTGGTAGACTTCCGCGTTGTCTGCGGCAATACGTTTCAATCCGCGCTATCTTCAGGCGATATGCAGATTAAAGTAAAGCATACCGCAAATGCCCATGCACGTTTGGAGTCTGCCGCACGTACGATGCAAGGAATCGGAAACACGGCGGCCAAACTAAGAACTAAACTTGAACGCATGGCCGAAACAAAACTTCATTCCGAAACCGTACATGAGATTATGAATCGTTTGTTTCCAGTCAAGACAACCGCCAATGGTGAGACTGTCAATCAAACTCGACGCGAGAATATGATTGCCGATATCCTTCGCGTCTACGAAATAAACGACAAAAACGCCTACCCATCTGTCAAAGGTACAGCATACAACTTGCTGAACGCGGTAACGGATTATACAGACCATATTCGGAATCCCAGAGGAGCGGGTCAAGACTCGCAAGCAATTCAACAAGCCCGAGCCGAATCTGCCATGTTTGGTTCAGGCGATAAGCTCAAAGAATCCGCGCTAGATATTATCTATGATGTTTCAATGGCCGCCGGAGGAAATATCCTTGACGCGGCTATGTCCCGCACGGTACTCTAATCGTATATTGCGACCATCCTATAGAGTGACACTGTAGGATGTGCGGAGTATGCGGTACATCTTATTTGAGGTATGAAAATGACAAAAGAAACGAAGCCCGAATTACAGAAATTCGAAATTAAAAACCGTTGGACAGGCGAGACAATCTATTCAGGCGTGGCCGCAAGTTTTGAGGCTTTAATTTTGGCCGCGATTGCTACAAAAACCAATCTCACACGTGCCAATCTCACGGGTGCCTATCTCACGGATGCCAATCTCACGGGTGCCTATCTCACGGGTGCCTATCTCACGGGTGCCTATCTCACACGTGCCAATCTCACGGATGCCAATCTCACGGATGCCAATCTCACGGATGCCAATCTCACGGGTGCCTATCTCACGGGTGCCAATCTCACGGGTGCCAAAGGAATCTATCCCATCGTACCTGAAGAGGGTTCTTTTGTTGGGTTCAAAAAGCTATCTAACAACACGATAGCTAAACTTTTGATACCTGAGAATGCTGGCCGCGTCGGCGGATATACCGAACGTAAATGTCGTGCCGAACGCGCGATTGTAATTGAGGGTACAGGCTTTTCAAAATACGATGATAAATTCGGGTACGCTCCGGGTAAGACTGTCACTCCGGATTCATGGGACCCAGACCCGCGCGTTACGTGCTCGCATGGCATACACTTTTTTCTGACGCGGGCAGAGGCACAAGCATACGACTAGGTTAATGCTTTGCGCGTATGGCATCGGCAACGGTGCCTATCGCGGAGTGCATTACAGACTCTAATCTAAAATTGAGAGGTTGCTATGCGAACAGACGTGCAAATTGATAAACGTTACGTGTACTGTCCGAATGCGAGCACACTAGGGTATGGCAAGTACCGTGCTCAATTCGGCGATTTCCTTATGTGGCGCGAAGCAACATACGCGGCCAACGATCTAGAAACGAAAACTAACCCGCACTGTCATATGTGCTATGGCCGCATGGCCGGAAGGATTCACTATGCGCCCGCAATTTGTGACGATACCGAACCCGTGCGCGATTGGATTCTGGCTATCGCGCTAGGCTCAAACCTCACGTTCGCTATGGAACGTTGGGTTGATCCTTCCGAGGTAGTAGAGGTTTTTGAACCCACAGCCAAACTACAAAGTTTCCTGAATTACTTTCTTTCCGAACAATTCAAACAAGAAAAGCCCAATACGTTGCGGGCCTGGAGTACTTCCGGCTTTAGCACTATGCAAGAATATCAAAATTATCTCAATTCAAGGAGTGTGCGACCATGAAAACGATTAAGGTCTATTCCCACCGCGATAGTTGTATCCGCGTAATAGAAACGAATGATGCTAACTACGCGCGAGATTGCTTCGACGGTACAGACCGCGAATGGAAAGAAATTGCCGAGGAATCCGCCATAGGAGACTTGGATTCGCCAATGGGCACGTTCTATATCGTGTCTAGCGGTCTCTCTGGTTTGTACATGGCCGATAATGTTTCTGTCTATGGCAATCGTGCGACCGCGCTATCGGCGGCCAAAGAAGAGTACGAACGTTGGCAAGAGGAAGACTCAAAGGAGGAATCTTGACTTCACGTATCGTACTACGCGAACTGGCAGCCCTATTGGGACTGATACTCCTAGTTGTGGCCGCCTTGAGTCTCTGGGCCATGCTAGGATAATGTGCCGCGTCTAGTGCGTCCTAATAGGTGCATTAGGCGAAGTACATTACACTCAGGAGGTCTCTGTTATGCGTGAAGCATTGGTACTGTACGTGTGCGCGTCTGAACACGCGGTCACGGGCGATATGCTGGCCGCCGAGGCTATAATAAATTTGGCACGCAAGCTCGAATCTGGCCTAGACTGGCCAGATATCCTAGACGATACGGAGGTACACGAAAATGCTAAGTAAAGAACAATTGTCTTGCGGATACGTCCAACGGCGCGAATGGAATGGTATCCGCGTATCTTTGTGGCGCGAACATTCAACATATCACGTTCGGGCGCACGATTTTAACACTGGCACGCGATTAGATTGGGAGGTCCGTGCAAAGCTTACAGAAGCCCGCAAGCAATACAGCATTATGTGCCGCAAGTTTATCCGCGATAGAATTATGGCAACACTGTAGACTAGACCGGCGGCCATAACGTTGTTCACAATCTGAACAAGGGAGGAGTGTGTCTTGACTACACACAATCTGGCCGATGTGCTGGCCGAAGGATACACAGAGATTGATGCTGTGCCGCATGCTACGCTTAGTCTAGGGTACCTGATTAAGCAGAAGGCGCATTGCGCGTTCAGGCTAGATGACGGTCTCTGGCATTACTTCAGATTCTCGGATGTGACTAAGGCAAAGGAAATGGATGCTGCGATGCGCGGGCCACTACTCTAACCAGTTGTCAGTGTTAAGTACTTTGGGATCAATAGGATAGGTATGTGCGAAGATTAGCTAGGGTATTCGCCGCATTTCGCCCATAAAATCCGGTATTCCCAAAAGAGTCGGTCAAATTTTCGGTCCGCGATTCGGGATTCGCGAATTCTGAATTCTTATTTTGTCTAACGTTGCGGCTGAGGTTCAACCTTACAGCCATCGTATACTATCAATCCGTGCTTCAGGCGGCCACCATCGGGCAATGGCACAGGCGGAAACTTGTGCCCGCAGACAGGACATTCGCGGCCAGGTTGTAATACTTTCTCTTGGTCGCCGTTTTCATCCATAAAATCCCAAATTCCAAAAAGATCGAGCAAGATTTTTAGTCCCCGTTTCCGATTATGCCGGGACGTTAAACTGAATTCCTGAAACTATTTTTGAGACAGGCGCTTGTGCTGCCGCTGTTGCAGATCGTATAGACGGGTACCCTACAGCAGCACTCTCAATTGGGTTCAAACCAATCGGGGCATGAAATTCCACGCTGCCCGCGACCACACCATTATTAGTAGCTGGGCCAGCATCAAACTGAACGCTCACGAAACGGTCTCCTCACATGGAAACTAACTAACAGGGATTTGTGATTTGCCCCCACACACCAGCTTTGTTAATTGCGTTACTAGCGTTGACTGTGGTAGCGATGCCAGGATCAAGGAATGGCGCAGAACTTGGGCTTAGACTCGGCAAGCCAAGTGGAACTTGAACTTCAATGCCCGTAGTGGGCGGTGTGCCACAAAGAATTTCGGCGGTCCCAGTGGCGGGACCAGCAGTGACGGCCATATTACTCTCCCTTCAATTTCGTAGGTACTACCATGTCGTAGCGGCCAGATTTGTTCCACTTTTTTGTG
>Ga0210394_10003582_pt1 | contig 19209 bp, 12 predicted proteins | sample IncBWC12MmetaG_FD_160121 | JGI IMG/M metagenome (GOLD analysis project Ga0210394, IMG submission 160121) | Forest soil microbial communities from Barre Woods Harvard Forest LTER site, Petersham, Massachusetts, United States - Inc-BW-C-12-M | ecosystem: Environmental > Terrestrial > Soil >...
CTGCTTTCGGTTCACGTAGCGAATCAGAGGCTGTTTGCTGATCGGATTTTCTTGGCTCATGCCGCGAGCTTACGGCAGACTTCTTTTTTTGCAAGATGGAAATTCAGAGGTTTCTTCACAGCTTCAAAGCGAAACGTGGGACACCCTCGTTGGAAGTATCGGAGGTGTAGGGTGGGCCGCTCGGCAATGGTGCAAAAGCACGGACCGAGCAGGTGAATCGTTCTCGGCGGGAGCTCTAGAGTGAAGTGTGCCCCTGTTTCAGGTTCCAAATCGCGGAGACCAGGGCGTCTATCTCCTCGCAGGTGTTGTACAAACCGAGTGAAGGGCGCACCGTGCTCTCGACGCCGAAACGGCGAAGAATTGGTTGGGCGCAGTGATGTCCGGCGCGCACGGCGATTCCCTGACGGTTCAGCGCTGCGCCAACGTCTTCGGTGCGGAATCCGTCCAGCACAAATGACAAAACTCCGGCTTTCTCGCGCGCGGTGCCGATCAAGCGAAGCCCCGGAATACGCTGCAGCTTTTCCGTGGCATAAAGCAACAAATCGTGTTCGTAGCGCGAAATATTCACCATGCCCACGCGCTCGAGGTAATCGATCGCGGCGCCGAGGCCGACTGCGTCGGCAATATTGCCGGTGCCCGCTTCGAAACGGCCCGGCGCGGGCTGATAGGTCGTCTTCTCAAACGTGACGTCCTGAATCATGTTGCCGCCGCCGTGCCACGGCTGCGTGTTCTCCAGAATGTCCAGCTTGCCGAAGACGACGCCGATGCCCGTGGGTGCAAACATTTTGTGCCCGGAAAAAACATAGAAGTCGCAGTCGAAGCTCTGCACGTCGGTTTGCATGTGCGATACGGCTTGCGCCCCGTCGAGCAGCACTTTGGCGCCGTAGCGATGCGCCATCTCAATCATTTCCTGCGCGGGTGTTACCGTGCCGAGCGCGTTGGAAACCTGCGCGAATGCGACGAGCCGAGTTCGTTGCCCCAGGAGTTTCTGGTATTCCTCCAGAAGCACCTGGCCCGAGTCATCCACCGGGGCAACGCGCAACCGCGCGCCCTTCTCGGCGCAGAGCATTTGCCACGGGACGATGTTCGCGTGGTGCTCCAGCCAGGTGATGACAATCTCATCGTCTTTCTGAATATTTTGGCGGCCCCAGCTCTGCGCCACCAGATTGATTCCTTCCGTGGCGCCGCGAACGAAAATGATTTCGCGCACCGAAGAAGCATTCAGGAAACGGCGCACTTTTTCACGCGCAGCTTCGTAAGCGTCGGTGGCGCGCGCGGCAAGTTCGTGCGCGGCGCGGTGGATGTTGGAGTTTTCGTGGGAATAGAAATGGCTCAGCCGGTCGATAACGCTTTGCGGCTTTTGTGTCGTTGCCGCGTTGTCGAGCCAAATTAGCGGCTTTCCGTGGACGCGCTCCTGAAGTATCGGAAAGTCGCGCCGGAGGGCTTGCACATCGAACGGTTGCGAAGACAACGAAAGAGCGGGAAGGCCATCTGCAGCGATTTGGGTCGGGGCTGGACCGGAGGGGACAAGTTGGCGAATTTCGTTGAGGAATGAATAACCAATGGAAAGTTCCGAGCTGGACGGTTGCGCAGCCGCACCAGAAACTTGCGGTGCAGCAAGATCAATAGGCGACTCCGGAACTTCCGGCACTGCCGTGGAGGAAAAACTGTTCGCGAGAGCCCGAAGCTCGGTCTCGGTCGGAATCTTGACTGTAGCCGCGTAATCCGCCATGGGCAGCGGTGTCGAGGCATAGGACACGAGCGGTCTGATATCTTCAAGGAAAGAGAAAAACGCAGGACCCGCGAAATACGTGGCATCCACACCGCCCGGCAGTCCAAGCGGTATTGTGTTTGCGCCAGCCGGAATTTGCGAATAAACGTCGGCAGCGGAAAGCGTGGATGGCAAAGCGCGAAGCTGCTCTTCGGTTGGAAGCGAAGACGTTGGACTCGCGGACGATTCCGCGAGCCTTACTCCCGCGCTCGATGCTTGCGATTCGCGCGCCGCGTCCGCGGCGTGTGACGCGCCCGGGATTACCGTGTGTGCGATCGGAAGCGCCGTGAAAAACTCGTTCGCCATGCGCGCAAGCACCTCCGGATCCGGCAGGCCGGCAGGAACGGGCTGCAGATTGCCCGGCAAGACAGGCCCAATTCCGTCACTCGCAAAGCGCCGCGCGCTTTTCTCGTTTTCACTTGTACTCATGGTAGTGTCCGACTTCAACATCTTCCAGCGCGGCAATGGCGTCGTCCACGAGCACGGCCGCCGAGCAGTAGAGCGAAATCAGGTACGAAGCGAGAGCCTTGCTGCTGATGCCCATGAAGCGAACCGAGAGGCCGGGAGTTTGTTCGCCGGGCAATCCGGGCTGGAACAAGCCAATTACGCCCTGTTTTTTTTCTCCCACGCGTAGCAGAAGCATATTCGTCCTGCCGGCTGCTTCTTTGGATTTGGCGCCGCCGTCAATGTGCAATTTGTCCGTCGGGATCAATGGCACTCCGCGCCAGGTGACGAATGGCGTCCCAAAAAGTGTGACGGTGGGCGGGGGGACGCCGCGGCGCGTGCATTCGCGGCCAAACGCGGCGATCGCGCGCGGATGCGCCAGAAAGAACGACGGCTCTTTCCAAACTTTGGTTAGCAACTCGTCGAGATCGTCCGGAGTCGGGGCACCCTTGCGCGCCTGGATTCTCTGATTCGCGGGAACATTTTTCAGCAGGCCATAGTCGCTGTTGTTGATCAGTTCGCTCTCCTGGCGTTCCTTGACGTTCTCAATCATCAGGCGAAGCTGTTCGCGAACCTGGTCGTACGGATTGCTGTAGAGATCGGAGACGCGCGTTTGCACATCGAGCACGGCGGAAATCGCGCTCAACGTGTATTCGCGCGGTTTTTCTTCATATTCCACATACGTCTCCGGCATAGCTTTTTCGTCCTTCTGCCCGCAGACGACGTCAATCGCCTTGTCATCCACCACGCGATTGACGCGCAAGGTTCCGGCCTCAAGAGGCTTCCAGTCCAGCAAACGCACGAGCCATCGCGGGGTGATCGCTCCGTATTGCGGCGGGGTCTTGGTTACATTGGCAAGCTGAAATGCTGCGCGATCGCCCAACGCGTGATGGGATACATTTTCGGCCACGAAAGTTTCTCCTTTGCGGAATCAGACCTGACGACGATGCAAAAACGACTGCAAGACTGCGGCGACAAGTACATGGCGAGAAATTGCGAATATAAAAGTAGCATTCCCTGAATGCGCCGCCATCGCCGCAGAGATTTTACTGCCTTCGCCCCAAATCGCATACGGGAAATCCGCGCGCGCGATGCTCGCGCGAACGCAGCGAATTGAACTAAGTTTCTATTTCTGACCGAGCGGTATCTCCTCCGTGGAGGTGCTGATGTTCGCCGGTTTCAGATCACGCTGAACAATTCCCGCGCGGTGCGCCAGGCCCAGCGGCGCCACAATTTCGTGCGGCCCCAATCTTTCTCCCGCAGTCAGAGTCAACGGCCGCGATTATGGCGAAGCGTCATCGCTCGGCTTCTTTCTTCCGAGCCTTGGTCGCACTTCCCACGGTTAGATCGACGAGCTGCTGGCGGACCTGGTCGAGAATTTCGCGCGATAGGTTCGGGTCCGAGACCGCACGAGAGAGATTGAGCGCCCCCAGCAGGCCGGTGAGGATGAGCAATGCACGGCCGCGTTTGTCGGCATTCTCTTCGGATGGCAACAGGCCGGCGGTAACCGCCAGGCTGTGCTTGACGCGGGCGGTGTAAACGGTCTTTGCCGATTTGCTTGCGCGGCTCATATCTCCTAGCAATGCTCCCATGGCACAACCTGCTCCAGGGTTATCACGGTGATATTCGGTGAGGTAGTTCTCGAGCAGCTGAGCCAGCGTTTCGGCGTGCTTCTCCCAAGCGTCGAGATCCTTGAATGCCGTGCCTAGCGCCTCGACTACAAGCTCGTCACGCGATTTGAAGTGTTTATAAAAAGCTCCAACGGTCACGCCAGCCTGTTTCATCACATCGGCCACACCAATCCCGTCGAGGCCGAGTTCGCGGAACCTCCGCGCCGCGACTTTCAGAATCTTGGCGTGAGTGTGACAAGGCGCCCGCCTGAAGTCAGCCGCTACAAAGTCAAAACCTTGTGAACCGCGCAGCAGCGCGATCCACCGGAGTTCTTCAGTCAGCAGGGACAGCGCGGTCTTTCGCCCAGGCTCTTATGGCTTGGCTGTCTTCGGCGCGGGTTACGCTTAGGGGTTGCGTGTTGCGAACTTCGGCCAGGAGGATGTCGGTCGAAAGCTGTTGTTTTTGGTTGAACGCGGTGTAGAGGCCGGCGGCAATGGCTTGCTCGATTTCTGCTCCGGAAAAACCATCGCTTGCGGCGGCGAGTTTCTGCAGATCGAATGTGGCGGCATCGCGGCCGCGTTTTTTGATGTGAATGGCGAAGAGAGCGGCGCGCACTTCCTGGTCAGGTAAATCGACAAAGAAAATTTCATCGAAGCGGCCTTTGCGGAGCATCTCGGGCGGCAAACTGGAAATATTGTTGGAGGTCGCCGCGAGGAAGACGTTGCTTTGATGCTCTTGCATCCAGGTAAGAAGAGTCGCCAGGAGACGCTGGGATAGGCCCGCGTCGGCGTCGCCGCTGGAGCCGGCGGATGCGAAGGCTTTTTCGATTTCGTCAATCCACATCACGACGGGCGCGAGTTTCTGCGCGAGTTCCAGCGCTTTGTGCAAGCGCTTTTCGCTTTCGCCGACGTACTTGTCGTAAAGCGAGCCGGCGTCGAGGCGCACGAGTTCGATGCCCCACTCTCCGGCGATGGCGCGCGCGGCCATACTTTTGCCGCAACCTTGCACGCCGGTAATCAGCACGCCTTTGGGCGGCACCAGGCCGAAGCGCTGGCCTTCGGGGGTCAGCGCGCTGCGGCGTTTATCAACCCACTCGCGCAAATGCTTGAGCCCCGCTACATCGGTGAACGTAGTATCGCGGCGAACCGGCTCCAGCACTCCGTCCGCCTGGAGCGCAGCGCGCTTGGCGTCGAGCACTGCATCGAGAAGCGCGGCATCGGCTACGCCGCGCGCGAACAAGCAGCGGCGCAGCGTTCGCGTGGCGTTGTCTTTGGTCAAGCCGACGAGGTTTTGCGCGAGTTGCGCGATGGAGGGAGCGTCCAGAGTCATCAGGACTCGACGATCGCGGCTGGTTTCGGTTAACACCTGATTTACGCACTGGGTTAGTTCGGTTGCGTCGGGCAATCCCAATTGAAACGGCACCGAATCACCTTTCAGCTCCGGCGATAACTCGATGGAGGCTGCCGAAATCACTATGGAGCGGCGCGCCGTGCGGAACTTGTCCGCGAGATCGCGCAGGCGGCGGCTGATGCGGTCGTTATCGCAATAGCGCGCGAAATCGCGGAGCAGGAATATGGCGTCGTCTTCGATGATTGCGATATTGGCGAGTGCCTGTTCGGGCTGGTCCGTGCCGTAGAGCGGCGCGCCAGTGGACTTGGCGAGGCCGGTGGTGACGCTCCAGCGGTACAGGGGCACGACGAGTTGGACGGAGATGGAGCGCAGGAGGCCTTCGAGCCGTTCTTCTTCGGTGGTTTCGACGGTGATGATGGGATTCAGGGAATTGATGAGGAGAAATAGTTCGTCGCGCTTGGCATTTTGTCCCGATGGCGGCGCGGCACTTTGGGTTTTGAGATTCTCGGGCAAGCGCTGGACCTCGATAGATTAATTGCGGTGCACGATACGAGAAGATGAACGATTGCTGACCCATCGAAGAGTATCAAAGTTGCAAGCGGCGTGCGGTTGGATTTCCGAGCGCATCCCCAGTTTAACAACGGCAATAGAAGGAGCACGGGCAAGATTGCCCTCCTGCGGCGGGCCTATGCCACCAAGACGCGTTTCGGGATTAGGCGACGTGGGCTGTGGCGGTCTTTTTAGTGGGCTCGGCGGAAGCTTCGGGGACGCGGAGATTGCGCTTGGACCATTCGTTCAGGACGTAGAGGCTCCAGGGGCGGGACCAGGTGGTGCGGCCGCGGAGGAAATCTTTCCAGACGGCTTGCGCGAATCGGCCATCCAGGCGGGATTCGAGAGCGGACGACCAATCGCCTAACTCGACTGCGACGCGTTCACCCAATTTTCCGCGCAACCAGGTTTCCCAGGGAAATGTGAAGGTTCGTTTGGTTTGATTGACGATTTCATCCGGCAGCAAATCCTTCAGCGCCTGGACGAGCAAGGCTTTCGGGCGTGCGGGATTGCGCTTGATGGCTTCGGGCAGTTCCAGAACATATTCGACCAGCGGAGCGTCGAGGAAGGGCACGCGGACTTCGAGGGAGTGATGCATGCTCATGGCGTCGGTGTCGCGCAGCAGGGTGTTCACGAGATAGGAGCGCAGTTCGAGCCAGGAGATGCGCGTGAAACGATCCATAGGGCGCGATTGGCGCGTGGCTTCCGATAGCCAGCGGGACCAGAGCATGGCGTCCCACGTTGAGGAGTCGTCACCCAGGCGCGAGACGACGGTCTGCGGTGTGAAAAGCGCGCGCGTGAAAAAATACGGCGATGGGAGCAGATCGGGATCGAGCCAGGCGGAAAAGGCCTTGCGAAAAGCGTCGGGGGAGCCGCGATAGACTTTTGAGCGTTTGATCCCGGACGTGGCAAGCTCGCGGGCCAGCTTGGGAAAGAAGCGGGCCATGGTGGTGAGGCGCGTTACTTGCGCGGTGGCGCGAAAAGAAGTGTAGCCGCCGAAGAGTTCATCGCTGCCCAAACCGGAGAGCGCGACTTTTAGTCCGGCCTGGCGGGCGGCCCAGGAGACAAAGTAGGTGTTGATGCCGTCCATGCTGGGTTGATCGAAGGATGCGACGGCTTCATTAAGGCGCGACTCCATATCGCTGCTGGAGAGGGTCATTTCGCGATGTTCGGTGCCCAGGCGCTGCGCGGTATTGCGCGCGATTTCGGCTTCGCTGAATTCGGTGTCGGGAAATGCGACGGTAAAAGTGTGGATGCCTTTTTGAATGTGGCTGGCGAGCGCGGCGATGGCGGTGGAGTCGAGGCCGCTGCTGAGAAATATGCCGACAGGGACATCGGCGACCAGATGACTGCGAACGGCGTCCTCCAGCAGCGAACGGACAGTGGTGGCCGCGGAGGAAAAGTCCTCCTGGTAAGCGGTTCCGGTTTCGGTGTCCTCGTCCTGATAAAATTCTTTCGCATAATTCCAATAGAGCTTTGGTTCGGGCCGGCGGCGCGGATCGTTGGCGTGGATTTTAACGGAATGCCCTGGCGGAAGAGAGAGAACGCCATCGACCATGGTCATCGGTTCGCAGACGGAGCCGAAAAGCAGGTACGAGGGAACCGCGGCGTCAGAAAGTTGCGGAGAAATGCAGCCGCTGGCAAGGATCGCGCGCACTTCGGATGCAAACAGCAGGCCGCCACCCCCGATCGCGTAGTAGAGCGGCTTGATGCCCAGCGGATCGCGCGCGAGGAAAACTGCGGCTGCGGGGCCGCCGCGACCCTGGGGCATTTCGATGATGGCGAGCGCGAACATGCCGCGCAATCTGGCGACGGATTGTTCACCCCATTGCTCGTAGGCGTGGACGATTACTTCAGTGTCGGAGCGGGTGAGGAACGTGTGGCCCTTGGCTTCGAGTTCCTTGCGCAGCTCGCGAAAATTGTAAATTTCTCCGTTGAAGATGACGGCGAGCGTGCCGGTTTCATTCCAGATGGGCTGAGAGCCGCCGGGAAGATCGATGATGCTAAGGCGCCGCGAGCCGACGACGATTGGTGGGGCGGCGAGAAATCCTTCTTCATCAGGGCCGCGATGGACAATCGCAGAGAGCATACGGCGTACGACGGACTCACTGTTTAGTTTCGGGTCCAATCCGATGGCGCCGCAGATTCCGCACACGAAACACGATCCCCCTTGGAGAATAGATTTTAATAGATCGAAGCGCGTCCGATCGACGAATGCACAGCGCAAACGAGATCGCGAGCTGAGAGTATATCCTGAACTCTCCGTGGATCTAAATTGCTTGAACGGCATCGCCGAACGGATTGTCTTGTCGAAGAAATTCTTGTGAACGCCAACACCTTGCAGGGCGGTTCCAGTTGCGCACAAGCGTCGCGCTACCGTCCCTACCGCGACACTGGAAGACGATTCCGGGTCACTCCATTAGCCTTGGGGTCAACTTAGTCTCATTTCCGCTGAGGTCAAACATTTACCGGCTGATCTGCACTGTCGATTGGAGATCCGCAAAGCTTGGATTTTCACGTAGAAGCACCTGTGCCGCGATGCTGTCGACAGGCTTCGAAAAGAAATACCCCTGAGCAAACTCGCAGTCGAGAGTTTTCAAATAGCTTATCTCCTCCGCCGTTTCAGTTCCTTCAGCGACGACATTCATTCCCAGATTCCGAGCGAGGCCAATAATGGTGCGTATAATTTCGCGGTTTTCCAGATTGCTCTTCAGGTTACTCACAAATGAGCGATCAATCTTCAGAGTATCCATCGGGAAACGCCCCAGATAGCTGAGCGACGAATAACCGGTTCCAAAGTCATCGATACTGAACCCCAGTCCCAACTTCTTAAGCTCATTGACCACTTTGATCGTCCTTTCCGCATCACCCATCGTCACGCTTTCTGTAATTTCCAGCTTGATGGCTGTAGGTGTGACCTGGCTCTCCCGCACTATCTTTTCGACTTGCGTCACGAGATCTTCTTGCATGAACTGTCGAGCTGAAATGTTCACGCTCATCGTCAATGGCACCTCCCGAGGATATTCCAGATCCCACTGACGGGCTTGTTCACAGGCTGTCCTAAAAACCCACTTTCCAATCGAGACAATCAAGCCCGTTTCCTCAGCCAAACCAATGAACTCTGCTGGCGAAACGAGCCCCTTTTCTGGTCTCTGCCAGCGCAATAGGGCTTCAAAACCGGAAATATATCCAGTCCGCAGCGCAATGATTGGTTGGTAGTAAACGCGAAACTCTTTCCTTTCAAGAGCCTTTCGTAGGTCGGTCTCCAGGTTAAGTCGATTCACTGAATGTTCATGCATCGCTTGGTCGAAAACTTCGCAGCGAGACCCTCCATGAAGTTTCGCGCGATACATTGCCGTATCTGCATCCCGCAGCACGTCGACAGCGGTGGCATGGGCGGAATTGGCGATGACACCAATACTGGCGGTAGTAAAAACATCCTGGCCACAGATTAGAAACGGTTCCGCGAACGAACTCTGTATCCGTTCCGCGACGCGGATGGCGTCGCTTGGGTCCCGAATGTCGTCCAGAAGAACGGTGAATTCATCGCCCCCAAGTCGGGCCAAAGTGTCATCCTTCGGTTTCCATTGTGGGTTGGAAATTCTCGCTGGTCGCGAAACAAGGTCTTCCAGCCGTAGCGAGCGGAGAATGCGCTGCGAAACTTGAATGAGGAGATCGTCGCCTGCCGGATGTCCCAAGCTGTCGTTCACAATTTTGAAACGATCGATATCGATAAAGAGTACACCAAAATTATAGTCGCTGTGTCGCTCCGCTCGGACCATGCTGCGCCCGAGGCGATCCAGAAATAGTGCGCGGTTGGGAAGAGCGGTGAGGGGATCATGGAACGCATCATGTAAGAGTATCTCTGCGGCACGCACGCGTTCCACTACTCGTCCAAGTAGAGTGCCGATCTGGGACATTATCTGAAGAAATGCAGCCTGGGGTTCCGAAACAGTTTCGGAGAAAAACTCCAAGATCGCCGCGACCTCGTTGCGGCTCAGCACGGGGAAGGCGAAGGCGGATCTCAAACCCGCCTGCCGCGCCGATGGCCCACGGGGAAAGTTGGTGTCGGCCGCTACATCAGTAATCCAGGCAGGTTCGCGGCTTGCGAAAACCCTCCCCGGCAGGCCCGTTCCACGACGAAAATCTGTCTTTTCGGTCACTTCGCGGAACTGATTGAACCGATCAACATCGGTGAGATGCCAGATATTCGTTGAAACAATTGACCCTGTATTTCCGTCTGGAGCGAAATACGCGTGTCCGATTGGCCAACGGGTGTAGGCGCACACTCGGTCCAATGTAAATTTCATCGCTTCTCCAACCGAAGACGCCTGGTTCGAGGAAGTTGCGATCTCTTCCAGTAACTGGAGTTGTCCCTGGTTTTCAGAGAGCGCACGCAGCCGATCTTCGGCTAGGGCGGCCAAGCGCGATAGGTCATCTTCACGTTGCTTGCGCTCCGTAATATCGCGAATCGATGCCGTGATCAGAATCCCGTCCACGACATCGAGTGGGCTTAGCATGATCTCGATGGGGAAATCGCTTCCGTCCTTGCGCCGCCCATAGAGTTCAATCCCCGTCCCCATTTGCGGCACGATTGGATCGCCGCGGATTCCAATCCCGTGCGTGGCCAATCGCTCGACGAAGCCCTCCGGAATGATGTGCTTCACCTTCTGCCCTATAAGTTCATCACGCTGGTATCCGAAATATTTCTCCGCGAGAAAATTCAAAAGAACAATCTCTCCGTCCTGGTTCACCACGACTACCGCATCCGGTGCCGCTTCCAATAGGCCTCGATACCTGGCTTCCATCTGTATCAGGTGTTTTTCAGCCTCCTTGCGCACGGAAATGTCGCGGGCGATCGTGGAGGCACCCACGATTCTTTCCAAAGCGTCCCGGATGGGCGACACAGTGACTTCAACTTGGACTTGTTTCCCGTCTTTTCTTACACGAACAGTCTCGAAATGATCGACGGTTTCGCCCCGCTTCAGACGTTCCAGCAGAAACAGAACTTCATCCGAGCGACCAAGAGGAACAAGCATCGTAACGGGCTGCCCAATGGCTTCACTTGCTGAATATCCATAGATTCGCTCTGCCGCGGCGTTCCAACTAGTGACGATTCCTTCCATGGTCTTGCCCACAATCGCGTCATCGGAACACGAAACGATCGAGGCTAACCTGCGAAGGTCTTCTTCGGTCCGTCTCCTGTCACTGATATCGCGGATAGCGCTAGAAACCAATACTCCCGCTTTTGTGTCCAATGGACTTAGTCGGATCTCAATCGGGAATTCGGTGCCATCTTTGCGCAAACCAAAAAGCTCCAGGCCCGCCCGCGCTGGGCGTTCCTGAGGAGCGGCCAGGAAGCGCGAGTGCTGATGGATATGTTGATCTCGGAAATTCTCGGAAACTAGCATTTTAGCGGGTTGGCCAATTAGCTCGGCGCGACCATAGCCAAAAAGACTCTCCGCCTGCGCGTTGACCAAGACAATCGTGGCGGATTGATCGACGACCACGATGGCGTCAGGCGCCGCTTCCAACAGGGCCCGATACTGCGTCGCTTTTCGCACGCGAATTGGCGGAGTCGTAGGCACGGGATGGTCGTGAGCGTCTTTCTGCTGCTCGATAGTAGGGCGCTTCATTACGATTTTATTCGAAGTTCGACGGGCTACAGTTTCTGTCTGATTTGCGATCAGAGGTGTGCAAAACAGCACACAACATAGCGCTGTGCGCTGCTGGTTAACGGCTCCAAATGTTCCGCGCAAGGTTATCAGAGCCGCGGGGCAGCCGATTTGAATCTTGCATCCGTCGACAACCTGCCGTAAGACTGAAGGACCTTCTATTGTGGTCAACGGCGCCGTGCCGAGCTGTCACCCAGCAATATCCGCTGAAGATCTGGTGATTGTGATACCGCCAACGCAATAAAGTCTCTCTTGAATTTCTACGTCAGTAACCAGCGGCAGCCTGACTCCTGACAAGTTCCATAAAAGCTGGTTGAGACAACCGCAAATCAGATTGAAGCGGACCAATTCCTTCCGCACAGCGGAATCCGTTTTCCCCAGAACGGATGTGTGAGCTGCTCCCATCTGGGGATCTGCTTGGGAGATCAGCAGCTGCTGGATGCCAAACTGATTCGCCGGCCAGGAGCGAGCGACCTTGATTGGATTGACCAATTTGAGGATTAGCGGTCCGCCACCAATGGCACCGAAACTGAATCAACGTCGGGCTTTGTTCGTGCTGGAGAAGATCGACGAGATTCTGCGTTGGGAACGGACTACGGAGCGCGAGCGAGACACACGGTTCGTGGAGCTGGGTCGTTACCTCTGCGAAGTACGGTCGGGACAATACTGGCGAGTCGACAATTTGAAGTCGTTTGACGAGTTTCTGGAGAAGAAATTCCCCGAATCCCGACGGAAGGCGTATTACCTGATGGCGATTCACGAGCAGCTGCCACGGCAGACCCATCGCGATCTGAGAGAGATGGGATGGACCAAGGCCCGGGAGCTGGTCCGAGTGGCGCGGGCGGAAAGACAGAACTTCGATTGTGCACCCTGGGTGCACAAAGCGAAGCAGATGCCGAGGGAGGAATTTAAACGGGAAGTGGAGAGACACCTAACAGGCAAGGAGACCGAGGCGTCGGAGATGCTTTATTTCAAGGTTTACAGGAGTCAGCTGGCCGTCATCGAGCAAGCACTGGAAGCTGCTTCGTTGATGCTCGGTGGTCAAAAGGCGCGTGGCTACTGCCTGGAGATGATTTGCGCAGACTTTCTCGCAGGTACCACTCTGGGAGAGGCCAGTGCGGAAGTTTTTTCTGCCTCGGTGCGTCGCCTTCTTGAATTTCTCCCGGGCCCCGAACGCATTGAATTGATCCATAGCCCAAAAAAAACGGCATGAGCGCAGGATTCCCGAAGCGCCCAAGAGTCAAATTAGAGCCGGAAGCCTACGCACATCTTTGTCGCGAAGTCTTAGACCGGGATGGCTGGAAATGTCAGAATTGCGGCAGCGCGAGCGAACTGCAAGTTCATCATCTGTGTTTTCGGAGTGCGCTCGGGGACGATGATGTGGAAAACCTGATCACTCTGTGTGTTTCCTGCCATGAAAAGGTGCACAAAAGCGCGAGTTTACGAACTTCCTAGCTTGGAACGCACCTAGAATACGCGGCGGTACTTCTATCAAGCCTCATTGTCTGATCGTCCAAACAGGCCCTTAAGAGGAAACCGTCCGACGATATCTAAAGAACACAACCATAGATCCCAATCCAATGCACACGAGCAAGTAAGAAGCTGGCTCTGGAGTCTGGACCACGTTTCGCGCGACATCGTCGCAATCGATTTGCGGTCCGCCGCTCGTTAGAACGATCGCAAGATCTCCCGGAGCAACCGTAGCACCTGTCGAACAGGTCAAGGTTACATCAGCAAATGTCCTGGGCGTGTAGATGCAGGTGTATATCTGCGTATATTATTTATCTCGGAGCTCATTATCGCTACATACCGCCTTGAGACATCTTTTGCGCGCAACACCACGCTATCGGTGTGTCTTGTCCAGACTGTTCTAGAATAAACCCTCCATTTTTCTCGACTGTTTCAACGACACTTTGGGGCCTTACCGCTACGCCGTGCCATGTCCTCCCCGCCATCTCCGGATCGAATCCCAGTAGGGCGGCAACGGATCTAGTAGTTTCGTGAAGTCGCAACGCCCAGAGAGAATTCAGACAGCTCCATGCCATCCGACCCTTCCAGTTCATATTTTGCTCAGTCGTCCCGTTGAACTGGAATAAACAGATGCCCCCGGTGGCCAGCACCCGAAGTATTTCACAAACGTATGCGTGAAACAGAACATCGGAAGGGAGGTGTTGCAATACGAGGTAGCTGAAAACGAAATCGACGGAACCGTTTGGGATTCCCGTGAGATCCGCACCATTGCCGTGGATCCAGCTAATATTGGAAATCTCACGATGCAAAGAGCGCGCGCGTTCGAGCATTTCCTCCGACACGTCACACGCCAGTACGCGGTCGAATCGTTGGGCAAAGCTTCGCGTCATCCGCCCCGCTCCGCACCCAAGTTCCAGCATCGACTTGCCTTCCGGGGAAAATTGATGTCGCTCGAGTACGTCTGCAACGAAATGCTTGTAATCGTCTTCACCTGACTGGAGAAAGGAAGATTCGCTCCAGTCCTTTCGCCACGACGCGATGTAGAAGAAGGCGTCCTTCCGCGCCCGCGTGTCCCAGTCCTGACGCATGGACTCTACTAATTTGGACCTAGAGCTGCTCCTTAAAACTGGATTCATGCCCAACTCCCGTAACGCGCGCGTACAGCCACATTGATCGCCACTCGTCGACCCGGCTGACATGGGCCTCGCCTTCCAACGCGTCCAAGACGAGCGTGGGAAGTCCGTTCAACTCGTCGAATGAGTGACAGTTTATATCAGAGTAGTCGGTCCGCGAACTCTGATTCCAGGAACTTCACTTATCGCCATAATTCTGTCATCCGTTAAAGGTTAAGTGAATATGCAGCCTTATGAACTGGCAGACATTTGCATCGAGCCAGAAGCAGCTACGACATCCGGCGGTGGTCGCCGATGTGCGAAAAGAGAGTTGGCGTGTGACGAAGCCGCCCGATTCGAACTCCCTACGATCAGCAAAGAAGTTGTTGAGTCGAAGCGTTTCGGCAAGATCATCGGCACCTCGAGTAGCAAAAACGACGAGAAGCGGACCTAATTTGGATTTCCGTGGCACGTATAGTCAAACGAGACCGTGCTTGGAGCGCTGAGCCTGATGGTCATTTCCTCTGTAGTTGTCGCTACCCACCAAGACGTTGCTCCAGGATTCGAGGTGGGCGACACTACACAGACTGGCGGTAATGCGTAGGGCTGGCCGAAGTTCTTAGTCCCAGTGACCCCGTTGGAGATCGAAATCTTCCCAGCCAGGTCACCGTTCGATGTCAGTTGGTTCAGATGGGACGAGAGCAATAGGTCCTCTCCGCGAAGCATCGCTACACTTCCAGCGGGAGCGGAGTCTGGAAATGTCTGAAGGTTGAGGGCAAGCTCAAACGCTTCATTGTCGGAGACTGTTCCTGCGCGGACGTGGATGAGCACCGGAGCGAACATCTGGATTGCATTTCCCTTAGCGACAGTGACCCCGAAGTTGAGCTGGCCCGTGTTAGCGCTGGTTAGTGTAATTTTCTGAATGGACCAAACCCACGACCATTCCCCGCTATTTTCGTTCATCGAGCCATGGCTAGAGCCCGTAGCTGTGTACTTCACGCCGGTGAAATCTGCCGACATCGGTTGTGTCGTACTTCCCGCAAACCCGTTACGGGTGACCGATCGAACCCACACGCCCGCGATGATAAAATCGCCGACGCTAATGCTGTGGCCATGCTGGTAGAAATCAATGGCGCTGGATGGCGATGAACAGGTAGCTTCCGCCTCAGCGGCGTTCTTTGTCCCATCTGGTCCCACGGCGCCTGGCGTCAGGGTAACTGAGCCGCAGGCGACCGATTTGATCCATCCGGAAGGTACTTGTGGAGCAAGATTTGGAAAGCGGACGACCGTGGGCCCGAAGTTCCGGCGCGCGGCATCGATCTGCCCAATCACATGATAGTTGAAGAAGCCGTCCTGACCTTGCTGGATTGGACTCACCGTCTGGTTAAGCAGCATGCCGCCATACTGGCTCAATACGGTTGCCGGACCCTCCACGTTTGGTGCACCGTTGCTGGCCGTAGCGGTGTCGACAAGCACGTCGTTCGGGTTGCCGGCATCGATCTTGATCGCCGGCGGGGCGTCGGGCCCGGGATCCGCAACCAAAACCTGACTGAGGTGGAAGAGGCTTCCGCGCGTGCCGGTGATCCATACGGCTGGAGGAATAGGTTGGGTGTAGTTGCCTTCCTCGGTAAGAACGCGGATATCGATTTGTCCAGGGCTGGCACCAGGTACGTATTTGATTCCTCCACCATTCAAATTGAGATTGGTGAGATATGTCAATCCGACTCCATTATTCCCCATGCCATCCATCAGGATTGCAGCGCGCTTGTTGTCCTTGACGCTGTTCTTGTAATTTCCCTCGAACATGCAATGATCGAACCAAAGCCAGAAAGAGCCTCCCGTGATGTCGACAGTCGGCCCGAGGCTCGCTACATTCGAGCTGGCTGAGCCCACATTCTCAAAATATTCGCCTGAAACACTTCCTATTCCGCTGCGGTCGTGATTTGAAGCTTCCCCGATGACAATGCCGCGGCCAGGGTAGAAACATCCGAGATTCTCGAAATACAAATATCCGGCGGTCGCCGAAAGCCAAATACACGGATGGTTGTTGTCCCGAGAGCTCCCGGCGCCGATGTGCACAATCCCGCCCTTGTGCCCGTTCTGTTGCTGTGAGGAAGATGCCACGCCGACGAATCGGACGGAGGGAGCCTTTAGCCGTCGCCACGGCCCATTCGGTGGAAAAAAGTTAGGGTTGTTATAATTCGGATCGTTCGCCCCCATTATCCAAATGCCGCCTCCAGGAGCTTCATTTGCCGCTACTGCTCCGGCGTCGCCATTGCCGTTTTGTGCAATGAAGATCGTGCCTCCTTTTTGGGGCAACGCATCATAACAGGCCATGATTGTGGCTTTGGCCGAGCCCCAAGACAGTCCGTCGTTTACATCTTTGCCCCACGCAGCCGTGTAGCAAATTGTCCCGTTTTGAATTCCAGGAGGGGGTTTCCTGGCGGATTGATCTAGTGTCTGCGACCTCGCGGCCCCGGAAACCGCTGAGGCGGCCAAGATTGTATAGACCAAGAGACAAGATCTATTCATTTTTTGTCTCCGTATCTGAATTCGAGCTCAACGACGACGCCAATGGCTTCCGCAGAGGCATGGAGAACCGACTCCGATGAAGGTCAGCTACCGGCAGTCACCGCTAGGACGGGCCCCGGATCAAAGCCCGACTGGCTTCGGCCAGATTTGCTCTCGCGCGAAACATCTGAATACCCAAGCGCCGTTCTCCAAACCAACGGAGGGCAAGCCGAGCCAAAAGAAGAAAGACAACGAGAAGAATCGCCGACACCGACGCGGCAAACGATTCCCGCTCGAACAGCAAGCTCCAGAAAACTGAATCTGACCAATCAGGAGATAGTCGATTCAACGAGGTGCGAAATAGCGTGCCAACGTAGGGCATCCTGGGAACCCGAACGTGAGCTGTCCTCTCAAAGGAGTAAACTGGAGGGTATCCAGGAATGCGCTCGATGGCATGTTTGAAGGTATCAGGATCAAGCAGCTCCTCGCGAGTCAATAGTTGACCATCGACGCCGCGGAACATGGCCCGAAAGGTCGGGTCAACGACAACCCAGCGGCCGTCCAAACGCACTTCCGCTACCACATGTTTCGCGCTCCAATTCCCACCCATAAGTAGCAGACGCCGGGCTGGAACACGACTGATGTTAGACAAGTTGACGAAGGCGTTTGTCGCAGTTCCGCAAGCTCGCAGCAGTTGATCATAGTTCAGGGTTGTGGCGGGATCCCGATGTTGATATTCCAGGGAACCACCGAATGCACTCATCCGAGCTGGTCCGTGTTCCATCCACAATAGGATGGCCTCAACCTTTTGTTCTGGGGAAGCTTCGAGAGGAATGACTGCGTCCGAGAAACCCTCCAAGTATTTCCGTGTCGAGTATTCCCAGACCATCGCGCAAACAAGCAACAAGATCGAGACCGCCAGTAGAACATTTGCAAGGTACCAGACGCATATGTAGACAGGATGGCGCCTCATCACCCATTTTCTCCCGAGACACACCGTCGGTACAACCTCTCTAACTCGTCGAGAGGGTCGTCCCAATTGAGATTGCGGACTAAATCCTCACAGCCATCGTGGCAGCGGTGGCGAAGCACAGGGTCTTCGAGAAGTTTCCCCAGGGCAAGTTGCAGCTCTTTGAGATCGTGCTGAATCACGAGCCCTGCGTCTCCAATGAGCGGAGCGATTCCACAGCGGTCCGTCACGATCACGGGTGTTCCGCAAACAGCCGCTTCTGCGGCAGTATTTCCAAAGTTCTCATTTTGCGAGGGAAGTACAAATAGGTCCGCGTCACGATACGCGGACCACTTGGCGTCATCGTATAACGGCCCAACAAATAGAATCCGCTCCGTCATATTGAACTGTTCGGCTAACGCCTTTAGCTTTGAAACAAAACCGTCTCCTTCACCAGGGCCTGCGAAAACAAGGATAACATCCTCGGGGCAACTTCGTCCTCGGTACCACTGGGCGAAGGCATTGAGCAGGAGGTCCGGGCTCTTCTTCGAAACAAGTCGCCCGAAAAACAGGACCATTTTCATATCTATGGGGATTCCCCACTGGCGACGAAAAGTTCCTCGCTCCGGGAGGTTTTCGGGGACCTCAATTCCGTTTCGGCGTACAACAACGCATGAATCTTTGACCCCGCCGTCCACAAGTTCCTTTCTTTCTTGTTCCGACGTCGCGATCAAGAAGCGCGCTCCTCGAACAAGGTTGCTTCCAATGAAACGGTGAAACATGCGTTTCAGGCGGAGACTTCGAGCGATCGGCCGATACATCCCCAACGGTTCGATCACGTATGGGATTCCGTGGCGTCGGCAGAAAAAGGCGACAACCGGTCCTAGCAGGTCATAAAAACCGTAGATGTGAACTAAGTCGAACGAATGCAGATGATCCCTTGCGAAATCCATCACGCTGGGATTCCATGTGAGGGCGCGAAATCTGAGGCGCGTCCGCAAATAAATCGTTTCCACGCCCTCGTGTTCTGCTCGTTTGCCCGAACGCGTGTGCTCGATGGATGCCGGGAAGGGAACTGCTCCTTTCGGACCAAGGTCCGCAGTGAGTACGGTGACTCGGTGTCCCCGTTCCGAGAGCTTCCTGGAAATCGTCAATACCTTAGTGGGGCGGCCACCCTCCGCCAAGTACGGATGATAGGTCTGTGAAATATTGAGTATTCGCATGTTCACTCTTGCCTTATCACCAGAAACGCATGGGCGTTGTTCGCGCTACATATTTACGCCACCAGACATCGAACACGATGAAGGCGAAAAGTTCATAAGAGTTGTCCCGTTGCCCTCGGCGGTGCTGCTGCCGGAGGCGGTCGATAAAGTTCCAATCGAGGATTCCTTCCCTCCACGATATGCCAATGTCGTCTCCCAATTGCTTCCGCAGAGGATGCCGCGTGGATTGACTTGCTTCAAAATAGGAATCGAATACGGTGACAATCCAATGAGCCAATGGAGCGTTGAATCCCTTCTTGGGCGCGGCCCGAGCGACAGGAGGGAAGAAATCGGCAAAGGCGTCTCTTAACAGCATTTTTTGCATTCCAGATCGTGTCTTGTAGGCGAACGGAGTGTTTAAGCTAAGCTCGACGAATTCTGGATCGAGTAGCGGTACCCGGACCTCGAGCCCTACGGCCATGCTCATCTTGTCCGTGTATTCAAGTATATTGTCGACCAGAAATGTTCGTAGATCCATGTACAGTATTTGGTTGTCTACGTCTTT
>Ga0210394_10003583_pt1 | contig 19208 bp, 18 predicted proteins | sample IncBWC12MmetaG_FD_160121 | JGI IMG/M metagenome (GOLD analysis project Ga0210394, IMG submission 160121) | Forest soil microbial communities from Barre Woods Harvard Forest LTER site, Petersham, Massachusetts, United States - Inc-BW-C-12-M | ecosystem: Environmental > Terrestrial > Soil >...
TTCCGCAGGCTTGGACAAGTGAGTGATATCGCCGGTATGGATGATGAGCGCGGGCTGCTCGGACATCCCGTTCACCAGATCGATGGTCTGCGTGAGGGTCCCGTTGACATCGGGATTCGCGTCCTTATTGAAGCCAATGTGGGTGTCGCTGATCTGAACGAACAGCGGTTTTCCCAGCCGGGCAGCACTCTGTTTGTCAGCGGCCGCCACCGCCAGCTCGATCGGCGTGAAGACGCCGCCTGCCAGGACGAAGAGGGTGCCGGCCCCGCCATAGGCCATGCATTTCAGGGCGTTGCGACGCGATTGGAGCGATCTATCATCCGACACGGCCGTCTCCCTTGATTGAGTTCAGGAGAGAAGACTCCGGGTCGGAGCGTTTTATTCCGTAATTCCTTGCTATTGTCGAGCGTCGCGAGCGCTCAGGTCCCGCAACAAGCGCACCAGCCCCAGCAGTTCGTCCCAGCCGGTATCCGAGACGGCGCAATACTCCAGATCCCCCGCTTTCCAAAAGGCCATGTGATAGCCGTTGCGGGTCGTGTTCCTCGGCGAGGCACGTTGACTGGTGGCCCAACTGAATACGTTGATGACGTGTGGGCCATGTTGGTAGACGACCACCGCTGAGCGTTGATGATCCAGGTAGTCTGCGCGCCCACCAATGAGACGGTAGCCCTGCTGCGCGAAGTCGGCGACGACCGGCGAAACATCAGTATGGCCGGCAAACCAGGGCTTCACCGTGTGCTGGTCGGCAGACACCACATCGATCAGATGCGATGGCATCAGCGAACGCAGGTGTGCGGCCACGAGGTCATCGAGCACTGGATTGGTGCGCGCCGGGGACAGGAGAACGAACGCGAGGGTCGCCGCCACGGCGGCGCTGCCAATGCCACCGAGGGCCCCTAGCCAGAACGGCCGCGTGCGCCAGGTCGATCGACCCCACCCATCGGGCCGCGGAGTCTTGACTGCAGTTTCCTGATCGAGCGCGCGCATGATCCGAGCACGCAGCTCTGGTGGAGCACGACCAGGTGTCAAGTCTCGACGGATCGCGGTGCGCGTTTGTTCGAGATCCTGAAGCAGGGCGCGGCACTCGGCGCAGTGCTCAGTATGCCGTTCAATGTCGGCAGCCGAGACCGCATCGACCTCGCCGTCGAAGTAAGCCTGCACGCGCAGCGATTCAGCGCACCCCACGCCGCTCTCCCTCGGCCTCTTTCAGCCATCGTGCCTTCAGGGCAGCCCTTGCGCGCGACAGCCGAGACATCACCGTCCCAATCGGGATATTCGTGACCGTGGCAATCTCGCGATAATCCATGTCCTCGATTTCCCTCAACACCAAGACCTCACGATGCTCTTCAGGCAACGCCGACATCAGCCGCTCGAGCGTGCGCTCATCGTCCCGGTGGATCGAGACGCTTTCCGGATCGGGCGTGGTCGCGACCATGGCGTAGCCATCCCGCGCATCATGTTCTTCCGGTAGCGGCACAAAGGCGCGTCGCTGCTGCTGCTTGAGCGCCGTCGAATGGCAATTCCTCACGATCGCCAGCAGCCACGCTTTCACATCGGAGCCTCGCAGGGCGTCAAAGCCACGAAATGCGCGCAGGATCGCCTCTTGCACGAGGTCATCCGCATCGCCGGGCGAATGCGCCAACCATCGTGCAAACCTGTACGCGGCGTTCAGATGCGGCAATACCTCCGCCTCGAATCGACCGCGCTTATCGTCCATGGATGCGACCGAACGAATGCCACCCTCACGGCGCCCAACCGACCGTCACTTAGGAGGTAAGACTCACGGGGCACCCATTTTATTCCCTGGATAAAGCGCGACGACATGGAGTCGCCCCGGCGGGGTGGCGCCGAGCCCAAGCCAAGCGCCAGTGATCGCCTCACAATCTAAATGAGTCGAGTCGACCCGTTGCAGTCAAGCCGCTCAGCGTGCGCAAAACAAAGGGGCGCAAGCAGACGTAAATAATTGATCAGAAGGGAGTTTTACCTGGTAGCCAGCGAGGTGCGCTCGGCGATGCGGTCGTCGACTCAGACCGCTCCCCAAGTCCCCCAGTACGACGTACCGCCCTCGCGCTCCTCGAAGCCGCCAAGCCCAACTACGGAGAACAATGCGCTCTTGGCGCGCTTGTCCCGCGCGACGCCTTTGACTTCCCGGGGTGTCCGTCCCGCTGCATCCTTCAGAATCTCGCCAATCTCCCTCTCGGTAAGAATTCTGAACACCCTGTCGTGTGCACTCGCCATGGCTTCCCTCGCCGGCTACAAGAACGCTCACATGCTTAGGGAAAGTCGCCAACCGTAGAGTAGGTCGGCGCCTGGTTCTGATGTAGGACAAGGCAAGCACGAATCATCGCAAGGCTAAGGTACAGCTTAAGGTTACAGCTGCTACCTTGTTGAAAGGACTGGTTTTTACATCGCCTGCTTGCCAGCCGGGGCGAATGCAACCGGGCGCGCCGCGAGTGCGCCGCCGTTCGCGATTCGACTATGCGCCCCGATCGGGGACGCGGTCAGGGCTGCAGCCCGAGCTCATCGAGCGAGCGAAGCAGTTCGGCCGGGTCGGTATAGACGCGAAATGCTCCGGCACTCAGGAGTTCACTCTCGCCGTAGCCGCCACTCAGGAGCCCGACACTCAGAATCCCCGCGCGACGTGCGGCGAGCTGGTCCCAGACAGCGTCACCAATGACATAGCACTCGCTCGGCGCAAACCCGAGGCGCTGCTGGCAGGCGATAAACAGGTCCGGCTCAGGTTTGGCGCGTGGGACGTCGCCACGTTCGACGACCACGACGCCCTCGCCGATACCAAGCACTTCGAGCGAGCGATCAATCTCGGGGCGTCGGCCGGAGGTCGCTATACCGTATGCGATGTTCCGATCGCGCAAGTCCTTCAATAGTTCTACCGCGCCCGGAAGAGGGCGCCGCTCGGGGAGAAATTCGCGGAACAGCTCGCCGTGGCGTTGCTGCAGCGCTTCCGCTGCCGCCATGTCGATGCCGTGTCCGAGTTCCCGTGCCGCCGCGCGCACGAACAAGCCGCCACTCATACCGATGCGGCGGTGAATACGCCATCCGTCAATTGCAAGGCCGGCTTCCGCAAAAGCGCGTTGCCAGGCAAACACGTGCGCATAGACGGTGTCCACGAGAGTGCCATCGAGATCAAAGATCAGTGCGCGCATGACAGCATCCGCCCTGGAAGGTGACCGCCAGATGGGGTAAGGACAGATTGTCGTGCCTGCCAGGAAACATGCGCAAGCCTCAATGGCGGGGTACTCATCGACAAAGTGACTCGCGCTTCAAACACACCAGCGGGCCGCCGGCTGGAGCCCGGTTGTGCGTTCGCCTTGAGCACGAATCCTCTATAGTGCGGAGCGGAAGTTCGAGTCCTCTTCGGGCTAACAGAGAGTCCTGCTCCGCGATCTGTCGAGCCGCGATGGGAGGCAATTAATGGACCGCGACCCTGCCCTCTGGCCCGATCTGCCCTATCCTGCGTGGCGCGGCACGGCCGCTACGTTGCAGCTCTGGACCCAGATCGTTGGCAAGATCAGATTGTCTCTGACGCCCTGGGTAAACCACAGCTGGCAAGTCGCGCTATACGTGACGGCGCGCGGCCTTGGGACATCGCCCATCCCGTTCGGGAACGAAATTGTTGAGATCGAGTTAGATTTTATCAGTCACCGCCTGCTCGCCCGCACCAGTCAGGGTGAGGAGCGGACGCTTGCACTCGAACCACAATCGGTTGCCGAGTTCTACTCTCGCGTTGTCGAGCTTTTGAGCGCCGTCGGCGTCGCGGTCTCAATCAACGAGATGCCGTGCGAGGTGTCGGATCCGATCCGCTTTTCGCAAGACCATACCCACGCTGCGTATGATGCTGCCGCGGCACATCGCTTCTGGCGTGCGCTCGTGCAGATCGACCGCGTGTTCAAGCTCTTCCGCAGCGCCTTCCTCGGCAAGGTGAGCCCCGTCCATTTCTTCTGGGGCAGCTTCGACCTCGCAGTCACTCGCTTTTCCGGACGGACGGCCCCGCTGCATCCTGGTAGTGTGCCCGGCTTGCCGGACGCGGTCGTGCGCGAGGCCTATTCGCACGAGGTCAGCAGCGCCGGCTTCTGGCCAGGCAACGAAGCTTTCCCGCAGCCCGCCTTCTACTCCTATGCCTATCCCGAACCGGCGGCCTTCCGTGATGGACCGGTACCACCAGACGCCTACTACGATATGACGTTTAAAGAGTTCATTCTGCCCTACGACAAGGTCCGTGCTGCCGCGAACCCCGACGTTGCGTTGCTCGACTTCCTGGTAGCCACCTATGCGGCTGCAGCTGAGGGCGGCGACTGGGGTCGTACGGCGTTGGAATGCTCCATGGGTGTTCCAGCGCGGGTCCGTCCGCTCGCCGAAGCTCCAACCTAGTCGATCGGCCAGGGCATAGCCCTCGGCAACGTGGTCGTCGCAGGCGTGTCGGGCTCCGGCTCCCGCGCGGTCATGTCGACGACACGCCACCACGGCTCGACGCCTTGCGCGTGCGCCGGCTCGACCGGCTCGCCGAGCCGAGGCATCACCAGTCGCGCACCCGCTTTCGGGCCCAATTCGAGCAAGGCTTCCGCAGGCTGGTCCCAGGCGTGCATTGCAAGACTGAACGTTCCCCAGTGCACCGGCAGGAAGGCGCCGCCGCCGAGGAGCGCAAGCGCCTCAAGCGCATGCTCCGGTCCGAGGTGCATGTCACCCCAGGCAGGATGGAACGCGCCCACCTCCAGCATCACGAGGTCGAACGGCCCAAGCCGTTCGCGAATCGTCTGGTATTCCGTCGTGAGGCCCGTATCGCCGCTGAAGAACACTGCATGCCGTTGCGAACGGATGACGAGCGAGGACCACAAGGTTGTATTGCGCTCTTTCAGGCGGCGCCCGGAAAAGTGCTGCGAGGGCGCGGCGGTCACCGTGAGATCGGTGTTCGGCAACCGATGCGATTCCCACCAGTCGAGCTCGATGATGCGCTCGGGCTGCACGCCCCAGGCTTCGAGGTGCGCGCCGACTCCGAGCGACGTCACGAAGGGCACGTCGCGTTTAGAGAGTTTGCGGATGGTCGGGTAGTCGAGGTGGTCGTAATGGTCGTGCGACACGATCACGAGGTCTAGCGGCGGTATCGCGCCAAGGGGAACAGGCACGGGCTGGAAGCGCTTGGGGCCGGCGAGCCTCGATGGCGACGCGCGCGTTCCCCACACTGGATCGGTGAGCACGCGAAGGCCGTCGATTTCGATCAGCACCGTAGAATGACCGAGCCACGTCGCGCGTAAGCGGCTCGCGGGCGGCTTGGCCCAGGTTTCGAGCGGGTTCATCGATGGCAGCGGCCCCCGCGGCACGCGCCGCTCGCCGCCGCAGAGAAATTCGTGGAGCGTCGGCAGCGACGCGTGCGGATCGCGCAAGCCCGGAATGATCGGCTGCAGGTTGCGAAACTGCTCGCCTGCCCAGCGTGGTGAAGCCTTGATGCGCTCGAGCCGCGCGCCTTGCGGTTTTCTGCCCAGCGATTTCATGTTGCGATCTCAACGGCCATGCCAGTCCGGCGCCGGCACTCTTCGAACGACCTACAAATCCAGTTCAAGCGCGAGGTCACCAGTGGGCCACGAGTTCCCGAAACGGTCGCTCGAGACGAATTCCATCAGCGCTGTAGTCGACGCGTCCGTGCCCGTCGACAGTGACCGCCACCGGCCGTCGGCGACCGGGCCAATCGACTTCCAGTGGCGTGTTGTTTCGCAACCCTGTCTCTAAGAGGACGCGCATCACCGTCCCTTCCTGTCGTGCCGACATCGACAGGGTGCCGAACGCAGTCGGCAGCTCGCTGATTCGCAGGCCGTCGCCAGCCACCCAGGAAGGAGGTACGCCCGGAAGCAGATCGAGCCGTTCATCTTCCTCGTGCAGCAGCATGCCGAATAGGGCACGGGCATACTCCGCCCCGACCCAGGTATGCGGCATGTCGCCGAGGTAGTATGGATGGCGCGGTTGCGAGCGCACGACCTCGGCGAGAACCTGCCATGCAGCGGGCCGGCGACCCGTCAGGAGCCTGCCCAACAGGTCCTCGCCGTCCGCCGGTCTGTTGAGACTCACAAACGTGAGTACGTTGCGGAACTCGTACGGGGTATAGGCGTACAAGGCGTCCGGGGACGCGCGCTTGTGCACCTCATCGAGGTACCTCAGGAACGTGCGACTGAGCGCATCTGCCGGCAATAGATCTTTCTGGCCGCAGGGATCGAGCCCGATCGACACGCTGCTGGGGTCGCCATCCCCGAGGTCGGCCGAAGCCGGAATGTAGTCGATTGCCTTCCACTGCATGGTCATGCGGATTGACCTGGCTACCGATTCGCGCAAGGCGGCGTACTGATTCAGGGCCCACGCCGCCATGTCCTGATCGCCCCATTGCTGCGCAAGCCACGCACCGTCGTGCCATCCCTTCAGTGCCCAATAGTCATCCCAATAGCTGTGAGTCGGCGTCGAGTAACCCTCATGGCTGATCGAGGGGGCGATGATGCCGCGAAATCGTTCCGGCGCTTCGCTCGCAGCCATATAGCCGGGCACGAGCGTGCGCCCCCGCAGCTGCTGCAGGAACTCAAGCGCCAGCCGCACCTTGGGCAGGTACTCGCGCACGGTTGCCGCGCCACGGTCAAGTCGCGCCACTTCCGCGACGAGCGCGACGAATTCGCCCTGGCTGTCATATTCGAGATCGGAGCCAAAGCCCCTGTTAACGGTGCCGTCGTCGTTGAGAATTGGCGACACCAGGCCGTTTTCGTGTACCGCATGATCGGCATACCAGCGCAGATACTCGCGCGCGGTGCCCGCCAGGCCCACGCGCAGCAATATCGCTGCCGTCGCGGAGCCGTCGCGAATGAAAGACCGATCGTAATTGCGCGGCCCCGGCTGCATCGCCGGGCCCGTCTGGTTGATCAACATGTACGCGGCCTGTGCGCGCAGCATGTCGACGAGCGACGGATCCGGGAGCGTGAGCCCGATGCGACCTAATCGCTCTTGCCATTGCTGCTCGACGCGCGTGGCGATGCCATCGAAGGCCGTCCCGGGCTCCGCCGCCTCGTCCAGCGCATCAGCGCGATTCAGCGCCGAAGCCCTGCGCGATTCCGCTGCGTCGCTGTCTGCCGGCGGGTCGCCCAAAGGGAAGGCGAGGACCACGTCGCGCAGAGCGCCGGGTTCAAGGTGTACATCAAAGACGAGCGCGGCAGCCGCCAGTCCATCATCGTCCCGCGCACTCAGACCGTTCGGTACCTGGCCGTCGGCCACGTAGCGCGTGATCTCCGCCTCGCCATGGAGGCCGAACGGTGCCGCGCCCCGCGCAATTGCGGGCGTGAGCGAGATCAGAAGGGTGCGACCGTTGACGTTCACGCTGGAACGCGCACGCGTTCCCTCGATCTTTACCGTGCGTATGGGCGAAACGCCACCGTGCTGCCAGGGCGGATTGACCTGCATCGGCCGCACCACGATCGCCAGCTGCCCGTCGACCCGGCTGGTGCCCGTATTCGCCAGCCGATGGCGCACGAACGTCGCCGGACCCGCAGCCTGATCCGCGGCGATGGCTTCGCTGCGCAATAGCAAACCCGGCTGTGGCGACCACTGCACCGCGGGCATCGGCATCCAGCCCTTGCGGAGAGTGTGGGTTACGCTCGCGTCGTATGCGGCTGCCGTGCGACCTGAGCGGTCACGCCACAGGGGCTGCACCAGCGGCGCACCCTTGAATGCCTCCAGGTCTCCGTATTCGTCGAGCACGCTCTTGCGACGCGCCGCTGGCACGCCCACGGCCGTCCAGTAGACCTGCTGACTGTGCAATGACGATGGAAAGAGCTCGCGATGGGCGCGCGATGCAACGATCTCGTAGCGCTTCATCGTGGTCATCGCTTGCGTCGGACTCAGCAGCCGCAACCGTCGAATCGCAGGCGCGCGCCCTGGTGCCGCGCGCACCGTCAGGCGCAGCTCGCCGAGGCTGCGTGCTTCACGAGCGGCGAGATACGAGCTGTCCCCAAGCGGCCCCGGATCTTCCGCCAGCCGCTGCCACTTTCCGGATGCACGGCGACCTTCGAGGCGCGCGCCGCGACGGGCTGAGCCCCAAAAGACCTCCAGCCCGGAAACGGCTAGTGCGCGTGGCAACGTCACGTGGAGCTCTCGTGTGCCAGGTACCGGACCCGTATCGACTAACTTGCCGGTTGCCTGTGCGCTCCAGAGTGCCGCCGGATCGTCGCCCTTCTCCAGGCCCGTGATCCGGGGCGACTCGCTCACCGCAAGTGGCTCGAATTCGAATACCGACACCCCCCAATCAGAGGTACGGGGCGCGCTGGCCAACCGCAGGTAGCGTGCGTGCACGGCGGGGAAGAACACATAGTCCATTCCGCCCTGCGAATCGGTGGTCTCGTATGCGGTCTGCCAGTGCTGCCCATCCTCTGAGCTCAGGATGAGGTACGCCGCCGCGAACGCGCTGTCCCAGTGTATTAGCGCGCCGCCAATCGCGGCCGTGCGACTCAAGTCAACTTGCAGCCAGTGTCCCGGCGAGAAGGCTCCGCCCCATTTTGTCGACGCATCGCCGTCGATCGCAAACGCCGGCTCCATGGTCGGTTGAGCGCCCGATGAGCTGCTCGCCCGCCACTGCGTGCGCGGCGGCAGGGCTTCGTCCTCGGCGTATGCGGCCACCCCCGCCAGCGCCCCCAGAACGACGGCGGGCAACACCGTCAAAGGACCGAAAAACGACAGCAACAGGGCGCGCTTGGCCATTATGGTCTAGGGGTTGCCCATATCAGCTCCCGCAGCCGATCGGCCACACTCGCCAGCGGAGTATCGTCCGCTGTCGGGCCTCGGACAAGGGAGACAACGAATTTGCCCGGTTTGCGCTGTCCCGCAGCAATTGAGTCGCGCGCCGCAAGCACGGCGACGGAGCCGGGGCATGGGCACGGCACTGACGCCGTGCGCGGTTCGTTGTGATTCAATAGTCGCTTTCAACGGGCGGTCCACGAGGAGCAATCTCATGGCGGCTATACCAGTAGGAGCCAGGGGTTCGTTCACGCTGGTGGTAACCGCTGAACACCTTGCCAATCGCTTCAAGGACGCTACTTTGCCACCGGTGCTGGCGACACCGGTCATGATCATGGCCATGGAGAACGCTGCTCTTAACGCGATCAAGCCCTTCCTTGGAGCGCGGGAAAGTGCGGTGGGAACGCGCGTGGACGTCCTGCATTTGGCGGCCACGCCGGTCGGCAGGCAGGTCGTCGCGGGAGCGCGAGTAACCAAAGTCGACGGTCGCCGCATCGAGTTCAGGATCGAAGCGACCGATGGCGTCGCGTCCATTGGAACCGGCACGCATGAGCGAATGGTCATCGACATGGTGCGGTTCGTCGAGCGGCTGAATCGGAACTCCGCCTAGCAACTCCGTCCTGCGCCCGCGCGCCGGCGGTTGCCAAAACGCACGTGCTGCACGGCCGCTCTCATTTGGAATCCGCAGCCTGGCGAGACGACCCTTGCGCTTACGTGCCAATTGAGCTCCGCGCCCTCCGCAAAGTCAGGTTGCGCCGTACTCCGAGGGCGGTTCCGCCGAGCACCAGTACGGAAGATACCGCGAGGCGTACTGTAATCGGCTCGTCGAACAACACTACGCCTGCCAGAGCCGCAATCACCGGCACACTCAATTGAGCGTTCGCAGCGATAATCGCTCCGAGCCTGGGCATGGCGGTGTACCAGGCGGCGTATCCAAGGCCTGAGGCGAGCGAGCCCGATAGCGCGGCGAGAACTATCCCCTGCAGATCTGCGGATCGATGCGCCCAGAACAGAGCACTGATCAGCAGCACGCCGGGAACCGAGCGCACAAAATTTCCGGCCGTGTCGCCGAGCGCGTCCGTCGATCGCCGTCCACGCAGTGAGTAAATCCCCCAGGCGATGCCTGCGATCAGCATGAAAACCGCTTCGAGTGCTGGAGGCGCGGCGATGCCAGGAAGCAGAAGAAGGATCAGTCCTGCGACGGCGAGCAGCCAGCCGACGACGACCGTCCGGTCAATTCGCTCGCCCCCGAAAAATCCCGCCGCAATCATCACGACCTGTACCGCCCCGAAGAGAAGCAGCGCTCCGGTGCCCGTCGTCAGTCCCACATAGGCGAATGAGAACGCAATGGCGTAAGCGAGTAACGCGAGCGCCGACCGCCAGCTCCCTCCGGCAGCTTTATCCTTGCGGCTAACCCGCACGAGTACCCACAATGTGACGGCGCCCGCGAGTACGCGGATGCTCGTGAAGCTCGCCGGATCGATGTGCGTCTGCCGCAACGCCATCCGGCAGAGTACTGAATTGGCCGCAAAGGCCAGCAAAGCGAACAGGGCGGCCCCCGCAGCGCGGTTCATTTCAGGTCCTGCGCCAGGTCATCCAACTGGTACCACCTACGCCACGACGACGTTGCGTGATTTCATTCTCCCGGCCGCAACGTGGCAAGCGTTTTTTTACCTAACTATTGCGCCGATGTTTCTGCGGGTCGCGGCCATCTGCGCGCAACGCAGGATATCTGGAATGCATCTTCACAGGGCTGGTCGTCCCAGGCCCGTCCGCGCGAGGTCTTAGAACTTGTACACGGCCTCGAGGCCTATCGAAGTCTGATTGTCGGTGACGCCGGCGCCGGACACCCCGCTGAAGAAGGCAGCGTCTTTGACAAACGCGTTGGAGTCCGACTTGTCACCGCGTACCTCGCCGCGCAGTTCGAAGAATTTTGTGGGCAGGTACGCGAGCGTCAGCGTTGCTTCCTTCCATTTTTGAACGACACCGGTGCGGTAGCCGTCCTTGTCGTCGAAGTACTCGGCGCGCACCGATAGCCGCCACTGATCATTGACCTGGTAATTCGCGTAGGCCGCGGCGCCATCCCAGCGCGCCTTGATCGAGGTGCCATCGACCAGAGAGGTGACATTCTCCTGTTGGCCCCAATCGACGTTCAGAATGAACGTGAGCTGACTGGTCGGGTTGTACGTAGCCACCGCATCGAAGAGGGTGCGAACTCCGTGTGTGCCGGCGCCGATAAACGCGCCCCCGGAGACCTGCTCGACGCCGCTGTAGCCTTGCACTGCGAGGGAGAACAGCTTGTTGGGTACGAACGATACGCCGAGCTCAGCGGTCTTCTGCTTGTTCTGGTCCTGCAGCTGATCCCAGCCGTTGTTGACGCCGACGATGACGCTCAGTTGATCGGATGCGGCATAGGTGAGCCGCGCTCCCGTATGTGAGAAGGGAATCGCGTAGCCGAACAGAATCGAACGCGAGTAGTTGGTATCCTGGGTGGAGTTGATGACTTCCGCCCCGGCGAGCGTCACGAACTTGCCGCCGATGATCGTCAGCGGACCGTGGGCGTACTGCACGAAAGCCTGGGTGACGTCGAAATTACTCGTCGCCTCGCCCACAGAGGCGATGACGCGGGCGTCTCGTCCCGCGGTGAGGTTGACGAGACCGCCGAAACCGTCCTTTGGCTGATAGCCGATGGTCAGCGCAGCCTGGTGCAGGTTGAATGAGTTGGGTTCGGTGTCGAACACACGGTCGGCAACCCCGCTGGTGAAGATGCCCGTGCCCGAAAGATAGGAGTAAGCCGTATCCACGTAGCCGTGAAGGTCGACACCGGATGCCGTCAGCACGTCGGCTAGCGAGGGCGCGGTGGGTTTGGCCGGCTCCGCAGGCTTTGCGGCTTCGTCTGCATGCGCGCCGCGGGCACCCAGGGCCAAGATACACAGCAGTGCGCCCGCCAGGGCGAAACGCAAACGGTTCGGATCATGAACCTCCCCGAAGCGGAGGGACAAAACTCGAGTGACTGGCATATGCATGAGAGAGCTCCATAAAAGAGGGGTGGTAAGGTCGGGGGGTCTCCGCCGTGGACGGCGGAGACCCGGAATCAATGGCGGAGCGCTGCTACTCGACGTGCTCGCCGTGCAGCGATACGTCCAGCCCCTCGCGTTCCTCTTCCTCGTTGACGCGCAAGCCAACGGTCATATCGATGACTTTGAGGATCGCGTAGCTGACGACGAAGCCGTAAATGATGGTCGCCAGCACGGCTTTCAGCTGCGTGAGGACGCTCCCGGCCTGGCCGCCATCGAGCGCGGTACTCGCGAAAACACCGGTAAGCAACGCGCCAACGATGCCGCCAATGCAGTGCACGCCGAAGGCATCGAGGGAATCGTCGTACCCGAGCGCCTTTTTCAGCGACGTGGCGGCGAAGAAGCAGATGACCCCAGCGGCCACGCCGATGATGACTGCGGGCGTCGGCATCACGAACCCGGAAGCAGGCGTGATGGCCACCAATCCGGCGACGGCACCGGAGGCTATGCCCAGCACACTCGGCTTGCCCTTGACAGTCCATTCCATGAACATCCAGGCCAGCGCTGCGGCGGCGGTTGCGATCTGCGTGACGGCCATCGCCATACCGGCGCGGCCGTCGGCGGCCACTGCGGAACCGGCATTGAAACCAAACCAGCCGACCCACAGGAGCGAGGCGCCGATCACCGTCAACACCAGGTTGTGGGGCGCCATGGGCTCTTTGTTGTAGCCGACACGCTTGCCCAGAACCAACGCGCAGGCGAGCGCGGCGATCCCTGCGTTGACGTGCACCACGGTGCCGCCGGCGAAGTCGAGCACGCCGGCCGTCGCGCCCCAGCCGCCCGGTTCCCACATCCAGTGCGCGATGGGCGCGTAGACGATGATCGACCAGATCGCCATGAACCAGAGCATCGCTGAGAACTTCATTCTCTCCGCAAACGCACCGCAGATGAGCGCGGGGGTGATGATCGCGAAGGTGAGCTGGAACATCGAATAGACGGTCTCCGGGATCGTCACACCCAGGTGACTCACCGACACTTTCCCGATAACCGCATCCACCGCCGGCGTGTCTTTTGTGGCCGCCGCGGCCGCAACATCCTTGATGTAGATCACCCCGTTCATGAACAGCCGGCTTAAGCCCCCTACGTAAGGCGTTCCGGGCGTGAAGGCGAGGCTGTAGCCGATGACGTACCAGAGGAGGGTCACGAGGCACGTGATGGCGAAACTCTGCATGAGCGTCGCCAGGACGTTCTTCTTGCGCACCATGCCGCCGTAGAAGAGGGCGAGTCCCGGCACGGTCATCATCAACACCAGCGCCATGGAGGCGAGCATCCAGGCGGTATCGCCGGAGTTGATCTGCGAGTTGAGGATGACTGAGGGCTCAGTGGTCGAGGGTGCCGGGGGTGCGGCGGGCGCGGCGGCCGGCGCGGCTGCCGGTGCAGCAGCAGCGGCGGCTTGCGGCGCGGGCACCGACGTAGCCGCCGGCGCCGAGGTGGCCTCAGCCGGCGGATCGGCCCATGCCAAGGGCACAGACAGTGCCAGTAGAGCGAACAGGAACGACCGCGACAATGTAATCATCGGCTATCTCCCCTGGCTTACGTGTGGTTCTAAATGGCGCTGGCGTCGCGCTCGCCGGTGCGGATCCGCACGACTTGCTCGAGGTCGACAACAAAAATCTTGCCATCGCCCACTTTGCCGGTCCGCGCCGTATTGATGATCGCTTCGATCACCCGCTCAGCGAGGGCATCGTCGACCGCGATTTCTATCTTTGTTTTTGGCACAAACTCGACGAGGTACTCGGCGCCCCGATAGACTTCGGTGTGGCCGCGTTGCCGGCCAAAGCCTCGAACCTCGGTAACCGTAACGCCCTGGACGCCGACATCGCCGACTGCTTTGCGAACGTCTTCGAGCTTGAATGGCTTGATGATCGCTGTGATCAGTTTCATGGATCTGAGCTCCTCCCCCGTGAGATGCGCTGAATCGCCGCCCAATGCAGTGCGGTACGGGGTCACATAAGCACGCGCCGTGCCAGGAGAAGGCATTCGAGTTTGATCAATCAGTTGCAGCCTGATTCGGCTAGGTTCCGTAGAAGTCCCGCGCTCTCACGGTGCGGTGACTCCCTTCATTGCTCCATCGTGCAGCAGGATGGAGCTCCGGTTATCTCAGGCGGATTCGAGCAGCGCGAAAGCCACTCGCTTCCTTTGCCGGGCGGAAACCCGATCGTACCGATCGTCATCCTGACGGCGCGTGTCCAGGAAGCGCAGCGCCTACCGGCCTTTGGAGCCAATTGATCGCGTGCACGCGATCATGCGTCGAATCATGCGCAGCGCATTGCGTGTGTACGTCGCAAGCTTGAGGCGCAAGCTCGGCGGATCGTGCACAGCCCGCCGTCCATTCAGGTGATAAAATCAATCAAAGTCGGTGCCATTTCTTAACGGCTTTAGGTCTAGCCGCGCTGCGCGCTCTGGGAGAATCTGGCGATCCGCTGGTTCAGACATTTACGGAGAGCTCGCCATGTCGTCGAAATTCCTGAGCTGTATTCTGGTCGCGTGCGCCGTCTCGCTCTCTTACGCCGCAGAAGGTTGCGACGCCTCCTTTACCGAGCAGTATCACGACTGCGTACGCATCGTGGATTCCTTGCGTCCGGACAAGGGGGGCCAGGCGCGCGTATTCGCGCTGGACGGCTCGGAATTCACGGCGGGTCAGGCCCGCTGGCTGCAGGGGCAGCTGCACAAAGTCGCGGCGGCTTGCGTACGCAATGACCAGGCGCAAGCGGCTCAACTGCTGGCAGAGGTGCAGGAACTTCTGAAGTCGCACCACAGGACATCGTGAATCGGTCGCGGGTGCGATCCGGCAGTTCGGTCGGCGCGCTGCACAGTGGCGCGCCGACCCGGACGGCGCCAATGGGCTAGCGTGGGCGCGCACCCGATCGTTCACTGGACTGAGGGCGGCGAGGCGCGCTCCGCGCACTGGCGCTCGGAGAGCGGGGCGCCGCCCCCCAGGCGCGTGGTCATCGCCGATGATCACATCACGGCCGACGATGCGTATGGCCTCGCGTGCCAGGGCACCGCGCTGCTGTGGCGGGGCGACTTTCAGAACGCGCGCCAGATGCTGCTTGCGTTGGCAAGTCGCGCCGACCGCCAGCCGCGCAAGCCAGGAAAGTCGGCCGCATCCTCGAGGCCCACATCGCCCGCCGAAGCCTTCCACCTCTATCGCCAGGCCCGGTCACAGCGGGCGCGCACGTTGGGCGCGCTGCTGGTGCAGTCGATGAGGACTACGGCATTCCGTTGCGACGTGCGCCCGACATCCGACAAGCCTGCGTGGAAGCCTACGGCCCGGCAGAGGGACCCTCGGTCGCGTCGTTGCGAGCGTTGCTGGGCCTCATCGGAGCACACGAGTGGCGCATCAAGGGAATTGGAATCGCGGCGATCGGCGGCCGAATCCATCCGCACTACGGAGTATTCGCGCCGATTCGCAGCGAATATGTGGATCTGGTCGCCACGGCGCCTCTGCCAGCCTTGTGCTTGTCTTCCGGCCTGGCCTTCGACATCGGCACCGGGACGGGGGTGCTGGCCGCCGTGCTCGCACGGCGCGGCATCATGCGTGTGGTCGCTACCGACCGGGATCCCCGCGCGCTGAGGTGCGCTCGCGAGAACCTCGAGCGTCTCGGGCTGGCGGCGCGAGTGGAAGTCGTTCAGGCGGATCTCTTTCCCGAAGGGCGGGCCGGGCTCGTGGTTTGCAACCCGCCCTGGGTTCCCGCGCGGCCAAGCTCTCCCATCGAGCGCGGGATCTACGACCCCGAGAGTCGCATGCTGCGTGGGTTCCTGGGCGCGCTGCCCGCACACCTGCAACCAGGGGGTGAGGGCTGGGTGATCCTTTCGGACCTGGCGGAGCATTTGGGCCTGCGGCCGAGATCGGAACTGCTGGCGGCGTTCGACGCGGCAGGGTTGAGGGTCGTGGATCGAAGCGATGTGCGGCCGCAGCACCCGCGGGCGTCCGACAAAACCGACCCGTTGCACGCGGCGCGCGCACTCGAGGTGACATCGCTCTGGCGCCTCGCCGTGCGCTGAGTCTGGGTTCTCCTCTCGGATCAGCCCCAGGCGGCGCCTGCCGCAACTGCGGTGCTGACCGTCGCTATTCTTCGCGACGTGCGTGGAATCTTCGCGCCTTCATGCGGTTTCCGCAGACCCTCATATTGCACCACCGGCGAGTGTGATTCTTGCTGGTGTCCAGAAAAAGCCAGCGGCATGTTTCTGCCCCGCAAGCGCGAATCCGATCCATCGCGTCCGACATCATGAGCTGCGAGGCGGCCTGCGACAGGATCCATACCGGAAGTTCTGCATTTGTTTCGAAGCGACCCCAATCCCATCCAATTCCGGATCGTCCATTCGAGTTCTCCGCAGGTTGCTCCCACCGCAGTTCCCGGTGCTCGCTCGCGCTGTGGAAGTGCCGTTCGAGAGTCCGAATATCCGCCGCAAGGGGCGGGTGGCGGTCGACGCTGCCGTAGAATGCCGCTGCCAGCGCCTCGCGCAATTCCCTCGCGGACCGCAACGTCCGCGCTGCGGCACCCGGATACACCGAGTTTGCAAGCCGGCGCACCTGCCGAGTGTCGAGCAGGCTGCTCTGCTCCGCGAACCTGAGCAAATCACCGTAGTCGGCCAGCAATTCGATCGGTCCGCCGTCAAGGAAGCGCTTATCCAACGAATTGACGAAATCGAGCGCCGCGTGCCCTCCGCACAGCTCGAAGAGTGGTTGCTTTTCTGTGGGTTTGCCCATAAGCCTTATAACCTCTAAATACCACTTTACAGGTTACCACAAGATTGTCTATCATAACCGTCTATGGACAGTTCAGTGGTTATAGGAAGCCTGCCTTGGGTCCGTGCGCGGCGCTACGACGTGCGCGTGCTGTTGGCTTTCGTTGCCATCTATTTCTTGTGGGGTGGAACGTTCCTGGCTATCCGAATAGCCGTACTGGAGATCCCGCCGTTTTTTACCGCGGGTCTGCGGTTTTTTACCGCCGGTGCGGTGCTTTATGTGTTCATGCGCCTGTGCGGACGGCCTGGTCCTTCAGCCGCCCAGTGGCGGAGTATCGCGGTGACCGCTTTGTGCATGTTTGTTGCGACCTATGGAGCTCTTTTCTGGGCGGAGCAATATGTGCCCTCCGGAATCACTTCGGTAATCGAGGCGACGCTGCCCATTACGACGATCGCGTTCGAGGTTTTCATATTCCGCCAGCAGCCGTTTCGCTGGCGGATGCTCGCCGCGGTGGCGCTTGGATTTTGCGGTGTCGCCTGGCTGCTGCTAAAGAACGGCCAGCAGTCATTCGCAGCGCTTCCCTGCGTCGTGATCCTGGCCGGTGGCACGGCTTGGTCTCTGGGGGCGGTACTGACGCGTTCCATGCCACGTCCTGAATCGCTGCCCCTGGCCGCTGGCGCGCAGATGATGCTCGGTGGGGTGGTGCTGCTCGCGCTGTCGCAAGCCACCGGTGAACTGCAGCCGTTTCCCCACATCTCGCTGCGTGCGGGATTGGCACTGTTATATCTGATCGTCGGAGGTTCGCTGCTCGGCTTCACAGCGTACGTCTGGCTGCTGGCTCGCATGCCGGCGACACGGGTCGCGAGTCATGCCTATGTGAATCCGCTGGTCGCTGTCGCTTTGGGTTACTTTGCGGCCGGGGAAGTGCTTACCATCCGAATGATGCTCGCATCGGCTCTGGTGGTTGCAAGCGTCTTCCTGATCCTCAAGACCCCGGACGTCCGCGCTCAGGTTAGCGATCTGCCGACCTAGCTGGACCATCGGTCTTGCTCGCACGTCGCAAGGGTCCGTTCGTGAAGAACGTGCCACCCTCCGTTATCATTGGACCCTGTGGTCTCACGCGTGGGCTACCGCCGATCACCCGTGTCCAGTCAATGACTTCCTGAAGGAGTCAAAGCAGTGACGATTCGAGTCGTTCGGGATCGGCAGGCGCCGATGCGGCATGTAATCCACATCGGACGAAATAGTCTTACCAGCGACCTCAGTGTCGAGGGGGGCGGAGAGGGGTCAGGGCCAAGTCCCCACGACCTCTATGATGCCGCGCTAGGCGCGTGCAAGGCACTGACGGTGCTTTGGTACGCGAAGCACAAGGATATTCCGGTGGAAGGTATCGAGGTTTCCGTGGAGCGCGATGCGAGCCAGGAACGCGCAGGGATCTATCGCCTGAGTGCGGCGCTGTCCCTGACAGGTGACTTGAGCGCCGCGCAGCGCGAGGAGCTGCTCCGTGTGGCGCAGAAATGTCCGATCCATAAGCTCATGACCGAGGTCACCACCGAGATTTCAACCACCTTATCCCACTGATATTGAAATTCCATCCTTGATCCGATCGTGGGGAATGGGCGACGAGACGGCTCGTTTATGCGACGGCTAGCGCTCTTCGGGCGCTCCATTTCTCCGGGCTGGTCGCTCATTCTATTTCGAACTTGATCGCCAGCTGCGCGCAGCCCGATACGGACTTCCCGCCCAAGGTCGTCGCGGGCCGATAGTATCCGGACCCGGACTTAGCGATCGCAACCGCGGCTTCATCAAGTCCGGGGTCCCCTGAGGAACGAATGACTGTCGGGTCCTGCGCGAGCTTGCCCGCGACATCGGAGCAAACGTGCAACTCTACTTTGGCCTCTTTGGGGGGAGAGCTCTCCGGTCTCATGCTGGCATCATTCTCTTTGCGCGCTATCAGGGCGATCGACTTCTGGTCGTCCTGTGGGGATGCTCGGCTCGCAGTCGCTTGAGGGTCTCGGTGCTGCTCCCGCTGGGTCGCCCACCTCCACGCTATTTCTTGCCAGGAATCGACCGATACTCCATCTCCAGCGCGGGTTGCCGGTTGAAACCGCAGCTTCAAGACGCAGTTCATGGCCGCAGTATCGAGAGCCTCGGATCCCGAGGACGATTTGATGGACGCGCGCGAGGGAACTCCGCTAACACCCACCCGAAAGACGATCAGTGCAGCCCCGTCCTCCGCGATTCTGAGATCAGGGCACTGGCGTATTGGGTCAAATCTCCAGGCTACGTGAGCCAGCGAAATACTGGCCGACCCGGGGATGTTCTGAGCCGCACCAGCGTTCGCTTGAACAGCCAGCAGAACCGCGCATGTGAGGGTCGTGCACCGCGATTTACGCATCAGATGCCCCTTTGGCCCAAATTGGTAGTCTACCCTGCCGTACGCGCAAAGAGCGCAACGATTGCCAGCGTCGTTGCCCGCCGCGGTAACTTCAAACAACCCTCAGCGGAAAAGCTCAGCGGCGAACTTCTCCAGCGTCGTCGCCGGTTCGCGCAGCTCCGGGATCGCCGCGAGACCCACGGATCCCATTGATCTCCCGCGACCTGACCGGTTCTCTTGACAGTCCATGCATATACATGTAGTCTACTGGTGCGATGAAGCTTCA
>Ga0210394_10003584_pt1 | contig 19199 bp, 21 predicted proteins | sample IncBWC12MmetaG_FD_160121 | JGI IMG/M metagenome (GOLD analysis project Ga0210394, IMG submission 160121) | Forest soil microbial communities from Barre Woods Harvard Forest LTER site, Petersham, Massachusetts, United States - Inc-BW-C-12-M | ecosystem: Environmental > Terrestrial > Soil >...
GGACTCATTCCGGCATGCTTCACGAACATCTCAAATTCGAGCGCCTGCGTCCCATGCACGAAGGTCGCGCCATCTACACCGCTGCCCACCATGATTTTCAATCCCTTGGTTTTCACCGCCATGGAGACGGCCTTCTCGAAAATGGAGCTTATCCGATACTTGCCGCCGGTATTCTTCGAATCGTTATCGTCGATGTAGGGCTCGGTGTAACGCTGGAGCGTCGGATCGTAGAAAAGGTTCTTGGCCACCATCATATTGGCTTGCTCCTGATCCAGGTCGAAGGCGTGCTCGATGGTGTCGCAGCCTGCGAGGATGGCGTTTCGTTCCCCCTCGCCTCCATAAACGTGGCAGCCCGTCTTTTTGCCCAGGCGATGCGCTTCATCGATTAGCGCTTGCAAAACCGGCATCGGATAGGTCAATTCATATTTCACCTGGCCCGTAGGAGTGAACGAATATCCTCCGGTGGGAAAAAGCTTGATCCAGTCCGCGCCGTGGCTCACTTGCTCGCGCACGGCTGCGCGCGCGTCTTCCACCGAACGCACCACGGTGCTGGCCATAGGATTATCCGGCGCGGCTGGATTCGCCGGTTTGGCGCCCCATACGATACCGAGCGTAGACACCTGATATCTGGGCCCGTCGATGCGGCCCTGGTTGATGGCATCGCGGATGGCAATGTCGCCGTAGCCATTGCCGTGCGTGCTCATGTCGCGCGCAGCCGTGAAGCCCGCGCGAAGGTCCGCCTGCACGTTCGACACGGCGATCAGCATGGCGTTTTCCGTGGCGCCATTCGGTTTGCGTGTGTCGAACATGTGCGTGTGCGCGTCAATCAATCCGGGCAGGACCGTGGCCTGGCTCAAGTCGATCACCTGCGCTCCCGCCGGGATTTTCACTTGAGCTTCGGGGCCTACTTCGATGATCTTGTCGCCTTGAAGCACGACCACCTGCTTCGTCAACATGGTGGCGTTCTTGCTGTCGAACAGATGACCGGCGCGCACCGCGATCGTTTGCGGCGCCGGAGGGCATTTGTACATGCCGCCGTCGGAACCGACGCACGGCGTCGGCCCGGCTCCGCGCCAGGGCGCCGGAGGCGCCTGCAACTGCGCCCAGAGCGCGACCGAGGTCGTCAATACCACGCCCGCCACCACCGCAAATCTGCTGCTAGTCATCGGATCTCTCCACGAACTCACTTTCTCGCGTCAAGTCATTACCCGCTATTCGCGCGGAGTCTAGCCCCCAAAATCGGCGCGTGTCAATAAGTCCATGTGGACCTTATCGAGAGAACCTCCCGAAGAAAAAACCAAGGGGCTGGCAACTTCGCAAACAACAAAATTCGCGTTGACATATTTGGCCGCCTTTCACTAGAGTCTCGCAGGTCATGTCGTTACCAATCGAGCGGTTCGCACGGATAACTTCTTAACGTAATCTCCGGTCAGGAGCTCAAATATGACGAATCGAATCGGACTTTTCGCAGTGAACCTGTTTGTCGCTGCAGTACTTGTTTGTGGGACGGGCGCGATCTGGGCGGCAAGCGGCTCAAACGCGCCGATCGCAATTGTCGCGGATTCGGACTTTCAATCCTGCGGGTGCGTAGTTGGCGGCTCTGGAAGCACGACGGATCCGTACGTGATCGGTCCTCTGACCATTAACAAAACAGCAGAAGCCAGCGCGGCGGTCTCCATTGACGGAACACTGCTTACCAAGTCCTTCTCCCTTTTCAATCTAACCATCGCAGGCAATGGAACGGACTCGAGTATTGGCATCTTGCTGAATCACATCAATCCCTCCGGCAGCCCAAAGATTTCCGCCCAGGTGACGGGCACGCAAACGTCCATACAGAGCAACGGCATCGGAATTGTCGTGGAGAATTCCAATTTTGTGACGCTGGATGGCGGGAACGCTAACCCGAATGGCGCCGGAATTGGACGCGGCGCAGTGGGGACAATTAACAAAAACTTTATCGGCGCCATCGACATCGAGAACAGCAACAACATCACAGTGAAGGGCTGGCAAATGAGCGCCAATGGCCAGGACAATGCTCCCGACTTCCTCGCTTTCGATCCTTCGGTATCGCATTGGGGAGTGGGAGCCGTCCGATTGTTTGGAAGCACGATGGTAACGATCGATCATAACGCGGCGAACAATTGCACGACCGTGTCGTTTGCGCTGTTCAATTCAAGTCATAATACGATCAGCAACAATACCGCGGACTACCCTTTCACCGACAATCTGCTCATTACGGATGGGTCCTCGTACAACCTCGCCAGCAACAATGATTTCAGTACCGCCGATTTTGTCGGTATTCTGATTGCCGATCCATTGCCGGGCACCACGACGTTGAGCACTTATGGGGCCGCACACGACAATGTGATCCAGGGGAATAGCGATCACACAGACGGGCCCACCGGGAGCGAGGTTTCCGACGGAATTGCCCCGGCTTTCGTGGGCGGTGTGGTGATCTTGAATGGAGCCTACAACAACACCGTCAGGAATAACCAGCTCTTCGCGTCCGCTGGAACGGACTTGGGATGGGCCCAGGCGGTTCCCAGTTCCTCTTCCCCAAACGGCGTTCTCAGCGAGCCTCCCGTGCTGCACTGCAATGTGACCGTCTCCGAGGGCGGAGGCGGGGTAGCCAATCATAATGGCAATGTTTGGTCCGGAAATACCTTCAAGAAAATCGATAGCTGCATCACACAGCAATAGGTTTCGTGGGCCGGTCTTTTTCGAACGGCGCGGTCTCGTGTCCGCGCGGCGCGCGATGGCTTGCCTCGTCGTTTTTGCGTTTGTGTGCGTCGGCGTTCACGCGCAAGCGCTGACTGCACGCCTTAACAAGCTGCTGGATGACTGGAAAGAGAAAAACGCGCCAGGAATGGCCGCGATGCTCGTCCGCAATGGACGCATCGAGTACCGCAAGGTTTTCGGATTTGCCGATCTCGACGCGCGCACGCCCATCACGCCCGACACGCAATTTCTCCTGGCGTCGCTCACCAAGCAATTCACGGCCATGGCCATTATGATTCTCGCGGAGCGGCACAAACTCCAATTTGACGATGCGCTCGCCAAATTTTGCCCGGAGTTCCCCGCCTACGCCCGCACCATCACCATCCGCAACCTGCTCAATCACACTGCGGGGCTTACGCAGTACGACGACATTCTGGCCGTGAAACTGGACGAAAACTATTTTCGATCGTCCAAAAGCCCGCCCGCCGCACACGAACTGACCGCCGCGGAAGTGCTTCAACTGCTCAGCCGCCAGGAGAAACTGCGCTTCGCTCCAGGCGAAAAGTTCGAATACAGCGATTACGCCTACGTCGTGCTCGGCCAGATCGTCGAGCGCCTGACTGGCGAGCGGTATGCAGAATTCCTGAAGCAGACGATTTTCGATCCTCTCGGAATGCACGACACTTTAGTGGTAGATGAGCGCAAGCGAGGGTGCCCCGGCTCGCTCTGGGATATGCGAAACGCGACGGCACGTGGCGAGACGTTACCTACAGTCCCGAAAATGCCGTTTACGGCGAGGACGGGATCTACAGCACAATTAACGATCTCTACAAGTGGGATCAGGCTCTGTATACCGAGCGGCTGGTGAGCCGCGCAACGCTCGAAATGGCTTTTGCTCCCGGTCACACCAATGATGGCAAAGAGATCCGGACGGACCTGCTGACGCACCCGAGTTCTTACGGATTTGGCTGGTTCATCAGCGAATTGCGTGCCGAGAAAACGGTCGAGCACTCGGGAGGCTGGTCGGGTTATGCCACTCACATATTGCGCGTGCCCAGCCGGCAGGTCACCGCGATTGTCCTGACGAACTCCTCGAATGGAGACGTGCCCGACATTGCCGAGCAGATGGCAGAGATCGCGATGCGCTGAGGCGCCCCCGATTCAGGGTTTCACGCCTTCTGCACCTTATGCGGCTGCGTTTTGGCGAGTTCTCGCTCACGTCGCGGCGCGTGAACGGCTTTGCCGATCGCCTTTTCTTATACGCTCGGCTGCGGAGGGAAACAGGCGAAGGCCATTGTGGCCGATATCGTCGATCTGCTCTCGCGTGAGGCCCGCATAGCTGAGCAGCGCCTCCAGGTTAACCTGCATCGTCGCATCCGTCGTGCAAGGCACGCCGCAATCCGAGCCGTACACCAGACGATCGTGCGTGGTCATGGCCAGCGCCGGCGCGAGTGTGGTGGGGCAGGTTGCCGCAGTATCCAGATAGAGGCGACGCAGGTGCGCTCGAAACTCGGTGGGGGTCACGCGATCGGGATTCGGTACCCAGCTTTCGTGACCGAGGATCAGAAGCCTGCCGGAGAGTGCCGGGAGCGCTCCGCCACAGTGGGCCAGCACAAACTTGATGTTTGGAAATTTACGGAACGTTCCCGCATACAACATATCGATTACGGTGCGGGCCGTCTCAAAGGCCACTTCGGCGAGCGCACAGGGGCGGCCCATGGACGCGGGAGCGTACGCGTCCGGATGCGCAAACACGACCGCGCTGCGGCGGTCCAATTCTTTCCACACCGGATCGAGACGCGCGTCGCTCAGGTAAACGCTGTTGTAGCAGCACGTCACCGCGAAACCATCCGTGTGCAAGTCGCCATAGGCGTGATCGATCTCCGCGAGCGCGTCTTCGGGGCTATCGGTGGGCAAAGCGGCCAGCAGTCCAAAGCGCGTCGGATATTCGCGAACGAGCGATGCTGCGTAATCGTTCGAAGCTCGCAGCGCGGGCACATTTTTCGGGATATTGCTCAGCATCTGCATGGCAATGCCGGTTCGGTCCATGTAGTTGAGGATGCGTTGCGGATCCCAGCAAAAAGGCTCTGAAACCACCCAGCCGGCCTGCTTCATAGCGCCCATGCGCGACTCGCGCTGCGCGGCCGTTTCAGGGGGATAGAAATGAGCGTGTATGTCGATCCAGTCGTTTACAAGCATGCGGACTCTTTCCAGGTAGCGTGGCTATAGCGCACCGGCCCCTCATACAACGAATAAGATGACGAAGAATGGCGGAAGAATTATATCCGAGAGCGTCAGTAGGTCCGGGAAGGATTGTTCCGATGCTTTGCTTGAGGGTCCGTATGCACGACGAGCCTGTTGTGTTCAGGGCGCGGCGCCCGGCGCGAAAGCGCCATGCAAGGCGCCGACCCTGAACATTCTTGATCGCAGCTCGACAGCCAATGATCACAGATTATCTCCGTGGTTGGCGGACTCGGCATTCAACTGCGCGTGCTGCTCCGCTTTGCGGCCTTTGCCGGCGTGCTCGCGATGGATATTCACGATCGAACCGTCCATCGCGCTCACGTTGACCTCAGTGAGGCCGCGCTCTCCACGCCGCTTGATCTCGAAGGAATAGATCAGCCTACCGTGCTCGGTCTCCAGGTCGCTCTCCTTGACCTTGCCGGGGACGGCCCGCAACGCCGTCTCGCGCGCCTGCATCGCCCCGATTTTTGCCTGCGCCTCATCCGCCTGCAATTCGGGGAAATGTACGAATGTGATCGTACCCATCACCAACATTGCGTAAATCACTGCTGCGAATATCTTGGCTCGTTTCATGGTCTCTCTCCTTTTTGTCGGCTGACGCTCTGAATCGCGGGCCGCTCCTGCAAGTCAACCCTGTCGGAGCGTCAGCCCCGTTTGATCTGCGGCCAGACTACAGATGTGGAGATAAACGCACGATTAACAGGGCCGGGGTGCAGGCAAATTGTTGAAGTTGCTACGGAATTTCCGGGAAGGAACTGATTGCGCCGGACTTGCGAGCTTACTTTGACTTCTGGGCTTTGGCTTATGCGGGGGCCCGGATACTACTTGCTGCTGGCGGGATCGCCCACCTCTTTGTCGTATTCCTGATACTCCGACGGCGCGCAAATCATCTCGCGCACATCGAAATCGTCCGGCTGCGATTCGAAACGCATCTTATCCAGCGCAACCCAGGGTTTGGTATACATCTGAGGGTCATTGATCGTGACGCTGAGCTCCAGGTGGTCGTGATCGACGCGGTGAAACCGCTCCTCCACGCGCAGATCGGCACTATGTGGGCGGCCTGCCCGGTCGAGCCACGTTCTTTCATCCAACCCGTTCGTCTCGACGATGAGCGTAGTGTCGTCCACCCACTTGCCGACCGAGTAGCCATACCAGCGAGGCTCGGGATCTTTGGGGAGCGCGCGGCCATCTGTCCAGATGACGCGCCAGACCCTGCCAAATGTATACATGAGATAGATTTTGAGCGGCGTCTGGACGATTTGCGTCGTCCTCATCTCATACAGATCTTCTCGAGGCGTTCCCTGGGGATCGCAGATGAAGACGGGGTCGTTGTTCTCCGTCAGCGAAGCGGTTCCATTGCCCCCGTTCGGCTTGTTGCGGTTCAACGCCTCCAGACCCGTAGGAGTAAAAGGCAAGGCATGTTCGGGCTTGCCATCCGCGGGCATCGAGCCTGCGCCGAAGATTTGGATTCCAACTTCGCCCGGGTCCCATACGCCGGAGATATCATGACGCGGAGCGGGGCCTCCCCTCGTTTGCTCACGCTTCGCGGGCACGGTGCCGGTCTGTTTCCAATAGTCGACAGGCTCGGGGTAAATATGGTCCGGAGCCGCCTGCTGATTTTTACTCGCTCCTTGCGATTTTGCTCCTGATTGTTTGGTTCCCGATTGCGGCGCGTTTTGAGCGCGGATTAGCGGTGAGTACGTGAAGACTGTCACCACGGCCATTGCAGCCACAAAGCACATCGACGTAGTGCGAACGCTTGCCATCGCTAGCTCCATCCTTTGGCCCAATCTCGATTCAATTCCGGATTCGATACCGTATAACGGCGCGCCCGCGGCCCTCTCAGACGCAACGCCCCCAGGCAGCTCACTTACTGGAATCGTTCGAATTAAGCCGCGCCTTTCCGACCAGCTTTTGGCCGCTGGGCAACAGGGCGTCTACGATGCGCCCGATAGGCTTGCCATTCTTGACCTGCAGGGCGGTGACGATCACTTGATCGCCAGGATTGAAGGACGTTTTGGTCCAGCCGATGTTGAACATCGACGTCGGATTCTCCGTCTCCACAATCCACGACACCACTTGGCCGCGGTCATCGGTAACGTTGAGGTGAAGGATGCAATGGGGATTGGCCCACACCCATTGCGTGACGGTTCCCTTGAGAGTAATGGTCTTCGTATCGTCGTACACCGCGTTGCCGTGGTGCGCGAGCAGCGGCAGCGCAAACGTCGAAATGGCAAGAATCAGAATGAACGCCGTCAAGAATTTGGTTTTCACAAGCCACCTCCTCATGGCGGGAACAACGCCGATATCCTTGGGTTGGGTCCGACGACTTAATCCAGTGCGATCTGAGGGCTAGAGTAGCAAAATCCAAGATAAACGCACGATTAATAGCGAGGGGAATGCGCGGTCTACGCAAAGAATATCGCGGAAGCGACGGATTTGGCGGGGCCTATATCTCGAGGCTTCAGCTTGTGGATTCGCGCGCGGGGTGCGCGGCTTTAGCTGCGCCCCTGGCATCATTCGCAGGCAGGAATGCCGCGAATGTGCTGCCGGAGGAGTCCGACTGGACAAGCACGAGGCGGCCCTGATGCGCTTCGGCGATCCAGCGCGCGATGGCCAAGCCCAGCCCAGCGCCGGACGTCGCGGCAGCGGCCACTTCCAGCGTCGGCTTTTCGCTGCCAGGGATACCTCGGCCGGGATCGGCCGAATCCGAGTTCGCCCGATCCGCATTCGTGCGCACGCCGGGCGTGCGTGCCGGATCCAGCCGGAAGAATCGCTCGAAAATCTTCTCCCGCGCTTCAGCCGGAATGCCCGGACCGCTATCTTTCACCGTGAACGAATATTCGCCGCCATAGCGCGCGCAGGCGACGCCGACCTTCCCCCCTTCGGGCGTGTACTTGATGGCGTTATCGAGCAGATTCATGGCCAGCCGTCGAAGCAGAGCTTCGTCGGCATGGATGGGCATCTCGCCATCAGGCTCGTAGCTCAGCGTGATTCCCCGCGCCGCAGCCATGCTGCGCGATGCGCGCACGCAATCGGAGGCCAGTTCCTCGAGATAAAAGTCGCGCGGACGGAGCGGGTATTCGCCGGCATCGGCCCTCGCCAGCGTAAAGAGATCGTCCACGATTTGCGAGAGCCTGCGCGCTTCGTCGAGCGCGATGGCCAGCGATTCGCGATACTCCTCCGGCTGGCGCGGCTGCGAAAGCGCGACTTCCGCTTCCCCGCGAATAATGGATACCGGCGAACGCAGCTCGTGCGATGCGTCGGCCATGAAGCGCCGCTGCTGCTCGAACGAACGTTCGAGGCGCTCGAGCAGGCTGTTGAACGTGCTCGCGAGATAACCGAGCTCATCGCGCTCATTCTGCACGGGAAGGCGCTCGTTCAAATTCCGAGCGCCTATACGTCCCGCTTTTTCGCTCATGGCCACAACGGGAGCGAGAGTTTTGCGCGCGAGAAAATAGCCGCCCACGCTGGCAATTATCAGCGTAACCGGGATCACCCACAGCAGCGCCGTGCGAATGTCTTCGAGAAGCTCGCGCTCACTTTCGAGCGACTGCAGCGTCACGATGCTGATTTGCGAACCACCTACTTCAGCTTGCAGGACGCGCGCGCGAAAATGCTCGCGGCCCAGCGTGAGGTCCTGCAACAGGCGCGGCGCTCCGGCGATGCCCGCGACCAGATTGCGCAGAACTTCAGCCGAGATTTCGGGTTGCGAAGCCCTTCCGGACGGCTGGCGTGGCGCAGGCAGCGCCTGATTTTCCGCCAGCACGTTGCCGGCGGAATCGACCACGGCAAAACGGTGATCGCGGAGCCTGAATTCCTGCACGGACTCCTCAGCTGCCGCGCGGAGAGGGTCGGGAGCCTTTTCGTTCAGTTGATCTTTGTACTCCGATTGCAACGTGGTGAGGAAGCCCTGGGAAATTTCCGCCAACGATATGAAGGTGCGCCGCTCGGTGGTGCGCTCCACCAGCCAATATGTGCCGGCTGCAAGGCAAATGAGAACGAGAGCGAGCACGCCCGTATACCACAGCGTCAGCCGAACGCGGACCGAATCAAACATGCTTCTTCCCTGCCACGCGCGGATTCGCCCCCGGATTGAGCTGGCCCGCTTTGGCCTTTTCGGCTGGCGCTGTGGCCTCGCTCGGGGCGGTAATTTGGCCCGGCGCCGCGTCACCCAGCATATATCCGGCGCCACGCCGCGTGTGGATCAGCGGCTTGGCCGAGGGCTCATCGATTTTGCGCCGCAATCGATTTACATATACTTCGATAGTGTTCGTGAATGGATCGAAGCTTTCGTCCCAGACATGTTCGGAAATTTCTTCGCGCCCAACCACGCGGCCAGCATTGTGAGCAAGATATTCGAGCAGTGCGTACTCTTTTGTCGTGAGTGGAATTTGCCTTCCGCCGCGTGCCGCCGTCTGCGCCGCGGTGTCCAGCACGAGGTCCTCGACGGAAATCCGGTCAGGCCGCAGTTCTCCGGAACGCCGCAAGAGAGCGCGCAGCCGCGCCAGCAGCTCGCGAAATTCGAATGGCTTGGTGAGATAGTCGTCGGCTCCGGTGTCGAGGCCCTGAACACGGTCGTCCGTAGCATCTCGGGCGGTAAGCATCAAAATGGGAAAGCGCAAACCGGACTGCCGCAGCCGCCGGCAAACCTCGAAGCCGTCCGGCGCAGGAATCATTACGTCGAGAATGGCAAGATCGTAAGGATTGATAGACGCCTGATAAAGCGCGTCCTCGCCATTCGCGGCCACATCCACGGCATAGGCCTGTTCGCGCAAGCCTTTCGCGATGAAATTAGAGATTCGCGGGTCGTCTTCTACCAGGAGAATGCGCATGGGGCGCTCGTGCACTCATTCTACATCGGCGCTTCGTGCGTGGCTGATCCGCGGTTGCGTTCGAGCCACGCCGCCGTCCCACCCAAGAGTTCGAGACTTGCTTTCACCGGGGTTCATCGCTGGAGACAAACGGAGCAATCGGAGCTTTGGGTACCAGGCGAATGCGAAATTCGTCGAATTCCTTTTCCAACACCATCTGAAAGACCCAGATACCCACGGGAATCGCGAGCGCTATGCCGATTCCAGCGCCCAGATACTGTCCCGTTTTCTCGGAGACTCGATCCAGGATCCCACTAAGACTTAACACCAGGCTGCCGAAAAGTCCTGCGGCGCCGCCGAAAACCACCGATCGCCAAACCCATGCCCACCAGATTCGTGCCGAGCGCTTGAATGTCGGCTCAAGAAAGCCGGTGCCGGGACCGGCAGCCGTACCCATGTGAGGTCCTCCTGCCGCAGCATTCTAGCAGCTTAAAGAGGAACTCTTGTTGCATCGAGTTGGAATGCAGACGTGTACGACGAGAAGAAAACGAACAGAAGAAAAGTGGATTTTACGGCACTTCTAGTGGACGCGGCGACGCTTGCGATGTTCGCCACCGCGCTTAACGTGGTGCAGCGCCTCATCGGCGACGTGGAGCAAGCGGCCCAAGTAGTCGCGCTCGTCCGGCTCCTCTTCTGGTGCAACGATTTCTGGGTCATTTTTGGGCGGGTTCACCAGGCGGGAAACGCCTTGGAGGTGTTGTTGGTTCGCCGGAGTCGATCCTCGAGAGTTGGAACGGTTCGGCCGCGTGGATCCATTTGGGCTCGAATGCTTCTCACTCATAATGGCAGTTGACTCATAATGGCAGTTAAAATCACGCGGGCAAATGCGGCAATACAACGCATCCCGTAAAGAAGCGCGCCTTTGGCCCGTACGGGGGCAGCCTGTGCGAGACAAAAACTCGCGCGAAAAGCGTTGCGATGTTGATTTCGCGGAACTTAGCGTAATTCCCGGCGCACCAAAGCTATCGAGTCCGTAAGCCTATCGGCACGTAAACCTACGCACCCGTAAGTCTCGCTGCCCGCTTTCAGGTATGTCCCCTATTGTCTAGCGTGACCCCCAGGCCGATAGTTACACTCGGGCGAAAGCGCTGCTTCCCCAAACACCCACCCTTGGGCAGCCCCTCGCTAAGCCCACCTGCATAGGGATACGCAGGATCCAATCCTGAGGGATCGAGTGAACATACCAGCCCGAATTCTGCTTGTCGACGATCACCCAGCCGCCCGAAGAACAGCACGCTCGGTAGTGAGTGATATGGGTGACGGAGTCGCCGTCGTTTGCGGAGAGGCCGAGAACGGCAGGCAGGCTATCGAAAAGGTGCGCGCCCTCGAACCGGATATCGTGCTGCTGGATATGGGGATGCCGGAAATGGACGGCGTGCAAACCGCTTATGCGATCCGGCGGATGGCGCCTTACGCGAAAATCGTATTTTTCACAATCAACGATTCTCCCGAAGCCTTTACTGCGGCCAAACTGCTAGGTGTTTCAGCACTGGTGCCGAAGTCATCTCCAGCAAGCCTGCTGATTTCCACGATTCAGAATCTCGTCGTCACGCACTAACGGAGCTCATTGCTGCTGACGGCTGTTCAGCGCTTGCACTACCGCCGCAAGCAACTGCTCAGGATCGCCTTCGCCCTTGCGCAGCCACAGGTCGACTCTGCCAAGTCCCTCATCGAGGATTGAGGTGTAGCCGGAGAGCATAATGATGGGCGTCTTGGGACTGAGCCCTTTGAGTTGCTCGGCGACATCCAGGCCGTCCATATCCGCCATCCAGTAATCGAGGATCACCACATCTATAGGCTGGTGGCGAAAGAGCTCAATGCCCTGTTTTCCTGTCAAGGCCGTGAAAACGCGATACCCCGAATTTTCCAATACCAGGCGGCGAAGAGCGAGTGCTGGCTCTTCGTCATCGATGCAAAGAATCGCGGCAGGAGTTTCTCTCATGGGCTGGCTGTGCAGTTTACCTCTCCTCCGACGCTGTTAAGAAGCGTTGATCGTCGCCAAGACGTCACTTCCGGCGAGAGTAAGCTTCCAAGGATACAAGCGTGAATGTGTTCACGCTCTGGATCAACACTTTCAAATCCGAATTTAGCTCCACGACCCCAAGCGGCAGAATGTCGGTGCCGAGCAGGTCCGATACAGTCTCTCCAATCAGTTGGAATTCGCGCACGACCATCGCGATAGTGTAACCGTCCTTTTTCCGCCGCTTTCCGTGACGTGCCGCAAATTGCAATTGGCGCGCGCTAAATGGGCGGCCCTCATGCATCAGGCGGTCGATCACAGACTGAAAGATCTTGGGAAGATGATCGACACGCCGGCGGTCGTCGAGGCGCGCCTTTTTCAACATGGCGTCGCCCTTGATGGCCTCCAGAATTTTTGCCGTGATCTCGCGTTCGTTCTCCATTAGAACTGGCGCTAGCCTGACCGGCTTCCCGGCGGGAGAGGAAAGCCGGGCCTTGATCTTGGCGACCAGTTCCCCAATATCGGCAGGCTTGGTGAAGAAGTCATCCACCTGACTCTGGACGGCACGAATCGTATTCTCCAAACCCGGATAGCCGGTGAGGATGAAGTTTTTGCAGCCAGGCTGGGCGCGGCGCATCGCCGTGATGACCAGAAATCCATCGCCCTCGCTATGAATATTCAAGTCTGTCAGCAAAACATCAAAGCTGACGGCGCTGATCTGCACGAGCGCATCGGCCACCCCAGGAACCGTAGTCACATCGAATCCGTGCTTTTCCAGCAGGAGCGGCAAGGTGAGGCGAATATTGTCTTCGTCATCGACAAAAAGCAGACGAAGAGGCTCCCCCGCATCGCGGGCGCCAGTAGCGGACTTGGATGGGTCCTCCTTGTTTTTTTCCAATGGGCACGTTACCTATTGAGATCAAGGGGCTTCGGCCGGACGTTTGGAGACTCAGTCATAGTGGCCCACGGTCAAATACTAAACCAGCATAGCGCTGTTCAATAAGGAACATACCGTAGAGGCAGTGTAGTGATAGGGGGCGCTGCTTCGCAACATGACAAGTATCCTGTAAGGACCGAGCATCGAGCATAAGGACCGAGCAGAAATAATGTCGCCCGAATGGATTCCGCTGCTGTTTGGCGCAGCACTGATCGTGCTGCTGCTCCTGTTGCTGCGGCCTCGCGCGCAAACCAGGCGCGTAACCGTTTGCCGCATCGTGGTAATGGAAGCGATCTACCTGGGCATGGCTTATCTGCTGCTCGACGTTCTGGATCACCCTCCGGCCGAAGCTTTTCTTGGCTCCGTAATTGTTACCGCGATCGCAGGCGCAACTCCCGTCCGGTTTTACCGCAGGCTGGCCGGCGAAAAACAATGATTCGCATCCCCAGCACCAAATGCCAGTGATTTTCGGCGGAGCTGATTCTCGTGGACGCAATGTACTCCTTCGCAGCCCTGTCACTTGCTACGGGCAACTCAGAACACCGGAATAGCCATCGCATCGATGAATCAGCTGTAGGACGACTTTATGGGAGAAGGGCGATGCGCGTGAAGGCGGTTGGCGTTTTCGTGTTGGCTTTTTGTATGACTGCCCTGCCAGCGGGGGCCGGGCAGAATCAGTCTTCTTCTCCTTCGGCGCCGCCGGACCAACCTGCCACCTCCAGCGAACCCGCGCCAGCAAAGCAACCGGATGCACAGCAACCCGATCCGCAGCCGCAAGACCAGCAAAACCCCGCTGATGCCGGGCCCGAGCAGCCCGCACCGCAAGAACCGCAGACCGCTCCCGCTCAGCCCGCTCCCAATCTGCCTGCGAGGCTCAACGTGCCGGCAGGCGCGCTCATTTCGGTGATCGTCAACCAATGGCTTTCGAGCGATCGCAATCATGCGGGGGACACATTCAGTGGCGTTCTGGATCAGCCCGTCGTTGCCCACGGCTGGGTAGTAGCGCGGCGCGGCCAAACCGTCATCGGCCGCGTGGACGTAGCGCAAAAGGCCAGCGATGGCAATGGCGTCTCTAAGTTGGGCTTGGAGATCACAGAACTCACGCTGGTGGACGGAGAGCAGATTCCGGTGAGCACAGAGATGCAGCAGACTGCGCCCGCGCCCCGCTACAGCTATCCAGGATCTACGGAGCGTGATGTGGCGACCGTGGGAACCACGACCGTGCTCGGCACAATTGTGGGAGCCACAGTGGGCGGCAGAACGGGCGCCGCAATTGGCGCCGGGCTGGGCGCTACGGCCGGCATTGCGGCCATCATGTATACGCGCGGGCGGCCCACGACGGTAGCTCCGGAAACCTTACTCACTTTCCGCCTGGCAGCGTCGCTTGAAATCTCTACCGAAAAAGGGGCGGTGGCATTCCAGCCCGTTACGCAAGGCGACTACAAAGATCAGGACGCGTACAGCAATGCTCCGCGCCGGCGCTTTCCCGGTCCTGGCTATCCGCCCCCGGATTATTACTACGGCTGCGGCCCCTGGGGAGGCTGTTATCCTGGGCCCTATTTTGGTCCTTACATTGGCTGGGGCGTGGGAGTTTGGGGACCCGGCTACGGGAGATTCGGCAGATTCGGCCGCTTCCGCTGAAAAATAGGATTAGGGACCCAACGCGGCCAGCCGCACGCGGGCATCGCGAGCTCGTGCTAAACTCCTAGCTATGGAAGTAAAGCTTCAAATTCCAGACGAAATCGCCCAGCGGTTCTCAGCCGTGGGTAACGACGTGTCTCGCGTTGCCTTGGAGGCTCTCGCTCTAGAGGGATACCGCGAGCACACTCTAACTCTGTTCCAGGTTTCGGAAATGCTTGGGTTGTCCCGCGTTGAAACGGAAGACTTTCTGGGCCGGCGCCAAGTTTCGCTCTCTCCGATCAGAGAAGAGGATCTGGATCGAGAGGCAGCACTGTTCGAGAGTGCTTCCCGCCGCAACGCGCGTTAACATGCTCGCGGAATGAAGGCTGTCTCCAACACCACACCACTACGTTACCTGATCGCAATCAATCAAGAGCAGCTACTCGGGAAACTGTTTGAGAAAGTCTTTGTGCCCCTGGGGGTGCATGAGGAATTGACGGATGCGAGGACGCCTGAAGCTGTGCGCCGCGCGGTTTCATCATTGCCCGAGTGGTTTGAAATGCGCAGCGTTGAGCCAAGCGACACAAGCACCTTTCCGGCACCGTTGCATCGGGGCGAACGGGAAGCCATTCTGCTGGCGGAAGCACTGCGGGTGGATGTGCTGCTCATGGATGAACAGACGGGACGAAACGTCGCGCTGAGCCGGAATCTGCCGCTTTCGGGAACACTGGGAATCCTGGAGCGTGCTGACACGATGAAGCTCATAACTGATTTCCCAGTCGTGCTTCAAAACTTGAAGATAAGCGGTTTCTTTATTGCTCCCATCTTAGAGCAGCAACTATTAAGACGGCACTTTGCGCGTCAGCAGAGAAAATGAGGCTGCTGGATCTTTAATATCAATATCGCGCTTGAGTGGAAATACTGCTTGAGCCCGCAGTGGGGATGATGGCGCGGGCGGTCATGCCTTTATCGCTCGACGACAACTTCGGTTTCACCACCAAGTTGGCGGACGCGCACGTTCATTCCGCGCAGTCCCACACTCAGCGTCCCCCATCACCCCACCCAAAAGCGACGCGCGCTATTCACTTTTGAACATCGCTACAGTTATCCCTGTATGGAACTGAACTCGCGCGGATAGCACCATAGCTGGAGTTAGCCTTCAGGTACGCAAGCTCAACGGGTGCTTTACGCCGGGAATCCTGCTCGTCGACGATCATCACATCGCGCGCGGTACGGTGCGCCAGCTTTTGAAGGCCAACGCCCTCTCCATCTGTGGCGAAGCCGAAGACGGCCAGCAGGCCGTCGACAAAGTAAAGTCGCTGGCTCCGGAACTGGTTCTGCTGGACATCAACATGCCGGTGATGAATGGCATCGCGGCCGCCTTCGAGATACGTCGCATCGCTCCGGCGACCAAGATCCTATTCCTCACCGTTCAAGACTGCACACCCGAGGCCGAGGCAGCCGTCCGGCTGCTAGGGGCGCACGGATTTATCTGCAAATCCTGCGCGGGAACCGAGTTGATCCCCGCACTGAAGCGTCTGCTCACGGCGCATTAGTTTTTCGCTTCGCCGGTCTCGCGTGATTCCGCATCTCATGAGATAGCCCTCAAGGAGACCGCTCATGATTAAGATTACTTGTGACAATTGTGGCGCTGTAAAACCGGAAAAGCTCCCCGCCACGATCGAGTGGATCCTAGGCTATGACCTGGAGACGGAAACCCCCAAATCCCTGCAGCGCTCCATCCGCCTGCTCGATCATTGGGACGACCGCCGCGTGATGGAACTGGGCTCGATCCATCTATGCTCGCTCCAGTGCCGCGACGAGTACATGAAGTTGTCCGCCGCTCGCATGAGCGCCTAGGCATAAGCCAGCGCTTCCTAAATTCTCAAGACGCTGTGCGCCGAAACACAGCGCAGCCTGTTTCCGTCCTGCCCGCAGCATAGTTTCCACAACGTAGTTTGCCGCACCGCAGTTTGCCCGCAGCGCAACTTGCCCGCCGTTCATCTAAGGACCTCAGCATGAGTCCGGCTTTCCATCGCTTTTCACCATGCGAGCTACCCGCATGTCTTGAGCCTTGCGAGAGACTCTTCTCTTCCCTCACGAGCGCACTGCATAGCCACGCGGCACGGCATGAAGGTCAGAAACACGCGCACTTTCTGCTGCTTCCTCTCCTGCTGTTCGGCTCTTGCATTTTCGCGGCTCCCGCATATTCCCAGGTTGCGCAGGAAGAAACACTCGGTGGGCCGGACAGCCATGAAACGGGCCAAGGCCCGCACGGCCATCTGTTCGGACAGTGGGACGGCGAAAGATCGCGGTTGGAGGAGCGAGGTGTCCGGTTCGATTTCCAATACGTGAGCGATTCTCTGTGGAACATCAAGAGCGAGCAGAAGGAGCGCTTCGCGAGCTGGAACCGCTTCCGATGGACAGTCGACATCGATTTTGGCGAGCTGGTCGGCCAGAGCAATTTGTTTTTCCATGCGACGGCGCTCTGGCAAGGAGGAGGTAATCTCGGAGTTTACTTAGGCCTCCTGACCAATCCGACCGGCTTGGCCAGCATGAATACGGCGCGCCTCGATTCCTGGTGGATCGAGAAGCGATGGTTCGACGAAAGAATCACCGCACGCATCGGCCAGTTTGCAGGCCAGGATTTTTATGGCGCGCAGCACTACGCGGCATCCTTCATCTTCGAGCCGATGGGCTATGCGCTGGGCAATCTGTTCACCGATTTTGAGTCTTTCGATCCTTTCTCCACGCCGGCAATGGAGGTCCGCGTCGTGCCCCTTTCCCACTTTTATGTGAAATCGATGGTCGAGGCCGAGGACCGCGATCCTTTTGCCCATAATTCCACCGGATTGGTTCCGCAGTTCCGTGGTGTGCCCGTAAGCATTTCGGAGATCGGATTCGCCCCCGGCAAGAAGGCCACGAACGTACGCGCGTTCGATACCGTTGAAAGCCGAAAGGGCTACTCGGGGCTGTATCAGTTCGGCGCCTCTTACAATCCGGGAAAGTTCACTTCACCGACGAGCGCGATCCCGCGGTCAGGAAATTACCTGCTGTACTGCATGGCGAGCCAGGCCATTTGGCGGGTGGATCCAAAGGAAGCAAAGGGCCTGGACGGGACCTTTGTCTACGACTGGAGCCCTCCCGACATCAACCGCAACAACACGATGCTAGCGGCGGGGCTGCGCTTCAATGAGCCGCTGCCTCTCCCGATGCATAACACCATGTCGCTGGGCTACGTTCAGAATCGCCTCAGCCGACAATTCGTCCCGCCAGGCGCGCCACCATGGAAGCCGGAGCACGCCATTGAATTCAACACCCTTCTGGACCCGCTGCCGATGCTTCTCTTGCAGCCGGTCATTCAATATTTCGCCAACGTGGGTGCGCGAAAGGGGCGCGCTGTCGTTTTTGGATTCAGATCAAAAGTGGAGTTCTAATCGAGTCTACTAACTTGTGTGTATAGGAAAAGAGAAGCGCCGCATATACAAGTCTGAGGGCCCAACCGGCGTTCCGCTTTAACCCGTCCCGAAAGGAAAAGGACATGCCAGAAATTCGCAAGGAAACCGATAGCCTCGGCGAAGTGGACGTTCCAGCCGACAAGCTCTGGGGAGCACAAACTCAACGCTCGCTCGAACACTTCAGCATAGGGAAGGACCTGATTCCCCGCGAAATGATCACTGCCTACGCCATCTTGAAGAAAGCCGCCGCCAATGCCAACTATGCCGGCAAGCGCCTCGACCAGAAACGCCACGATTTGATCGTTCAAGTCTGCGACGAGATTCTCGCCGGCCAACACCACGACATGTTCCCGTTACACGTCTGGATGACGGGCAGCGGCACCCAGTTCAACATGAACGTGAACGAAGTGATCTCCAACCGCTGCTGCCAGATTGCCGGCACACCCCTGGGGAGCAAGACCCCCGTGCACCCCAACGACCACGTCAACATGTCTCAGTCCTCGAACGATTCCTTTCCGTCGGCCATGAATATCGCGGCCGCTGTGAATGTAAAGCAGCGGCTTATCCCGGCCGTAAAGCAGCTGCACGATGCCATCGGCGCGAAATCCACGGAGTGGGACGATATCGTCAAGATTGGCCGCACGCACATGCAAGACGCCACGCCGCTCACTCTTGGGCAAGAGTGGTCGGGCTATGAGGGCGTGCTGGCGGACGATCTCGATCGGATCGAAGACGCGCTGAAAGGCGTATACCGTCTCGCGCTCGGCGGAACAGCGGTGGGCACGGGCATCAATTCAGCGCCTGGATTCGCCGAGGCCGTGGCGGCCGAAATTGCGAAGCTCACAAACCTGCCGTTCGTCACCGCGCCGAATAAATTTACCGTGCAGGGCGCTCACGACGCTCAGGTACAACTCTCCGGTACGCTGCGCACGCTTGCCGTGTCGCTCTACAAGATTGCCAACGACATCCGGCTCATGTCCTGCGGCCCGCGAGCGGGGTTTGCCGAACTGAATATTCCGGAAAACGAACCGGGCTCCTCAATCATGCCCGGCAAAGTAAACCCGACCCAGGCTGAAGCCCTCACCATGATCGCCGTCCAAGTGATGGCGAATGACGTAGCGACGGGCTTGGGTGGCGCCGGTGGCTACCTCGAGATGAACGTCTACAAGCCGCTCATCATTTTCAACGTCACCCACTCCATAACCATCATGACCGACGGCTGCACAAACTTCCGCAAGTTCCTGGTCGAGGGAACGAAGCCCAACTTGAAGAAGATCAACGAATACGTGGAGCGCTCGCTGATGCTGGTCACGGCGCTCTCCCCGGTCATTGGTTACGACAAGGCTTCGAAGATCGCGCACTACGCCATGGACAACGACCTGACGCTC